>OLSJ01000009.1_pt1 | contig 205235 bp, 168 predicted proteins | sample 1672151 | NCBI WGS metagenome assembly OLSJ01 (sample SAMEA3136653, study PRJEB25190) | human gut metagenome | biome: human gut; feature: human-associated habitat; material: faeces | place: Austria | collected 2013 | reverse complement strand
AACTTTTGAGTATATATAAGATGAAAAAAATACGATTACTGTTTTGCGCCATGCTGGTGCTGTGCTTTAGCCAGGGAGGCCAGGCTAAATTGGGTTCAACCTATGATAACGTGAAGATCTATTATGGCAGTATCGGGGTAAATGGAAAGATTTACTTCTATCTTGATTTGCTAACCACTACTGGAGTTTACCATGGGGAGTATTATCAGGATCGAGACTCTCGCGTCACTTTGGGAGATCTTCCTAATCGGTCATGGACGGGACCTGGAAACATCCCTGCCCCCAAAATAACGATCCGATCAGGAGATGATGCCTCCCTTTCTTTTTGTCCAGGTGTTAAAGAAGTTGACAAAGATATGCCCTGGGAATGTGGTGTTCTCACAATGACCATATCGGTCGACGGTGCGGCAGAAACGTGTCCGTGGTTGGTGGGTCTTAAGGCGGACACCAGGGCTACTGTATACCATAATTATCAACCGTTTTATGAATACTATTACGGCCCGACAACCTATACAACAACCTGCCCTGGTGAGTCATTAACAAATTATGATATCTCCTGGAGTGACAGCCGCGTTGAACACAGTAAGGTTTTGAATCTGAAATCAACAGGGTCAGTGATTGAACAAAACTTATCGACCTACCTGATGAAAGATGGTCAGCTCTGCGATGGCAGTAAAATGGATGAACGAGGCGCGTATTGTCGCTTTGTAAATCAGTTGATAACCTTTACTGCTGAAGGATGTGATGACGCTAAAGTGACTGTGGCACCAACGCAGCACCCTATTACCGATCGACAACTGCACGATATGTTAGTGCGTGTGGATACCAGTAGCAGGCAGCCCATAGACTCCACCTGCCGATTCCAGTACGTATTGAATATGCTGTAGCGCCCAGGCCGGATATGGCGTTTACGCCGCATCCGGCACTTTTTGTCGGATGCGATGCTGACGCATCTTATCCGACCTACAAATTCCATATCCGGTTGTTGTCATTCAGTCGTGCGTAGGCTGGATAAGGCGTTCACGCCGCATCCGGCATTTCTTGTCGGATGCGATGCTGACGCATCTTATCCGACCTGCAAATTCTATATCCGGTTGTTGTCATTCAGGGCAATTCTGGCGGCAGCCACTCTTCCACTTCAATCAACACCAGCAACGCCGCGTCGCCACCATACTCTTTCGGTGCCTGGTGAAACGCCATGACATGCGGATGTTGCGCCAGCCACAGCGGCGTTTGCTGCTTCAAAATATGCTTCCCGTGACCATGCATCACACAGGCGCAAAACACATGCTCACGGCGGCAGGCGGCAATCAACGCGCCTAACTCTTGTTTGGCCTGAAGCTGCGTCAGACCATGCAGATCCAAAAACAGCTCCGGCGAATAATCGCCACGGCGCAGTTTCTTCGCCTCAAAATGACTCACATCCGGGCGAACATATTTCACCGGACCTTCGGTATTTAATAACGGCTGAAACTCATCGGAGAAATAATGGCTGGCATCAGCCTGCTCCTGAATCAACCGCTTGACCGGCACTTCGCTGACTTTTTTTCGTTGTGGACGATGGACAATCGTGTCCTGCTTAATTTTGCGAGTACCCGCCATCAACTGGCGAAACAGTGCCTGATCCTCCTCGCTGAGTGTTGTTTTCTTTTTCATTTATGCATCTCTATTTTAATTTTCCTACAGTTTACCCGACTCGCAGCGCAATCGAACGGTCAAAACATAATTTTCCTGCGTCATCGCCGCGTGAATGCTGATTTATCGTCATCTTCATGGCAAACTAGCCGCCGAAATTAATGCGACCATGCCCTGGAGGAATACGTGGATAAAATTTTCGTCGATGAAGCAGTAAATGAGCTGCAAACCATTCAGGACATGTTGCGCTGGTCGGTTAGCCGCTTCAGCGCGGCAAATATCTGGTACGGTCACGGCACAGACAACCCGTGGGACGAAGCAGTGCAACTGGTATTGCCATCGCTCTATCTGCCGCTGGATATTCCGGAAGATATGCGTAACGCCCGCCTGACCTCCAGCGAAAAACATCGTATTGTTGAGCGCGTGATCCGCCGCGTCAACGAACGCATTCCGGTGGCTTACCTGACCAACAAAGCCTGGTTCTGCGGCCATGAATTTTACGTCGATGAACGCGTACTGGTGCCACGTTCGCCGATTGGTGAACTGATCAACAATAAATTTGCCGGGCTTATCAGCAAACAACCGCAGCATATTCTGGATATGTGCACTGGCAGCGGATGCATTGCCATTGCCTGCGCTTATGCCTTCCCGGAAGCGGAAGTTGATGCGGTGGATATCTCTCCCGACGCGCTGGCGGTTGCCGAACAGAACATCGAAGAACACGGTTTGATCCATAACGTCATTCCGATTCGATCCGATCTGTTCCGTGACTTGCCGAAAGTGCAGTACGACCTGATCGTCACCAACCCGCCGTATGTCGATGCGGAAGATATGTCCGACCTGCCAAACGAATATCGTCACGAGCCGGAACTGGGCCTGGCATCTGGCACTGACGGCCTGAAACTGACGCGCCGCATTCTCGGTAACGCGGCAGATTACCTTGCTGATGATGGCGTGCTGATTTGTGAAGTGGGCAACAGCATGGTACATCTTATGGAACAATATCCGGATGTTCCGTTCACCTGGCTGGAGTTTGATAACGGCGGCGACGGTGTGTTTATGCTCACCAAAGCGCAGCTTGTTGCGGCGCGGGAACATTTTGGAATTTATAAAGATTAAGTAAACACGCAAACACAACAATAACGGAGCCGTGATGGCTGGAAACACAATAGGACAACTCTTTCGCGTAACCACCTTCGGCGAATCGCACGGGCTGGCGCTCGGCTGTATCGTCGATGGTGTGCCGCCAGGCATCCCGCTCACGGAAGCGGATCTGCAACACGATCTCGACCGTCGTCGCCCAGGGACATCGCGCTATACCACCCAGCGCCGCGAGCCGGATCAGGTCAAAATTCTCTCCGGCGTTTTTGAAGGCGTCACCACCGGCACCAGCATTGGCTTGTTGATCGAAAACACCGATCAGCGTTCTCAGGATTACAGCGCGATTAAGGACGTTTTCCGCCCAGGCCATGCCGATTACACCTACGAACAAAAATACGGCCTGCGCGATTATCGCGGCGGCGGACGCTCGTCTGCCCGCGAAACCGCCATGCGCGTTGCGGCAGGGGCGATTGCCAAAAAATATCTCGCTGAGAAATTTGGCATCGAAATTCGCGGCTGCCTGACCCAGATGGGTGATATTCCACTGGAAATCAAAGACTGGTCGCAGGTTGAGCAAAATCCATTCTTCTGCCCGGATCCGGACAAAATCGAAGCCTTAGATGAACTGATGCGTGCGCTGAAAAAAGAGGGCGACTCCATCGGTGCGAAAGTCACCGTTGTTGCCAGTGGCGTCCCCGCCGGGCTTGGCGAGCCGGTATTTGATCGCCTGGATGCCGACATCGCCCACGCGCTGATGAGCATCAACGCGGTGAAAGGCGTGGAAATTGGCGATGGTTTTGACGTGGTGGCGCTGCGCGGCAGCCAGAATCGCGACGAAATCACCAAAGAAGGTTTTCAGAGCAACCACGCAGGCGGCATTCTTGGTGGCATCAGCAGCGGGCAGCAAATCATTGCCCATATGGCGCTGAAACCGACCTCCAGCATTACCGTGCCGGGGCGCACCATTAACCGCTTTGGCGAAGAAGTTGAGATGATCACTAAAGGCCGTCACGACCCTTGTGTCGGGATCCGCGCGGTGCCGATCGCTGAAGCGATGCTGGCGATCGTTTTGATGGATCACTTGTTACGGCAACGGGCGCAAAATGCCGATGTGAAGACTGATATTCCACGCTGGTAAAACATGAACAAAACCGCGATTGCGCTGCTGGCTCTGCTTGCCAGTAGCGCCAGCCTGGCAGCGACGCCGTGGCAAAAAATAACCCAACCTGTGCCGGGTAGCGCACAATCGATAGGCAGTTTTTCCAATGGCTGTATCGTCGGTGCTGACACGCTGCCGATACACTCCGAACATTATCAGGTGATGCGTACCGACCAGCGTCGCTATTTCGGACACCCGGATCTGGTGATGTTTATTCAGCGTCTGAGTAGCCAGGTGAACAATCTGGGCATGGGTACGGTGCTGATTGGCGATATGGGGATGCCCGCTGGTGGGCGTTTCAACGGCGGTCATGCCAGCCACCAGACCGGACTGGATGTTGATATTTTTCTGCAACTGCCGAAAACACGCTGGACCTCCGCGCAACTTTTGCGCCCGCAAGCACTGGACTTAGTTTCCCGCGACGGTAAACACGTTGTTCCGACGCTGTGGAAGCCAGAAATTTTCAGCTTGATCAAACTCGCCGCCCAGGACAAAGACGTCACGCGCATTTTTGTTAATCCAGCGATTAAACAACAACTTTGCCTTGATGCGGGCACCGATCGCGACTGGTTGCGCAAAGTGCGACCCTGGTTCCAGCATCGCGCGCATATGCATGTACGATTACGTTGTCCTGCCGATAGTCTGGAGTGTGAAGATCAACCTTTACCGCCACCGGGCGATGGTTGCGGGGCTGAACTGCAAAGCTGGTTTGAACCTCCAAAACCGGGAACAACCAAGCCTGAGAAGAAGACACCGCCTCCGTTGCCGCCTTCCTGCCAGGCGCTACTGGATGAGCACGTGATCTAATGGAAACGTTTAATAGCCTGTTTATGGTCTCCCCGCTATTGCTGGGCGTTCTCTTTTTTGTCGCCATGCTGGCGGGATTTATTGACTCGATTGCCGGTGGCGGTGGGTTACTTACCATTCCGGCGTTAATGGCGGCGGGGATGTCTCCCGCTAACGCGCTGGCAACCAATAAACTGCAAGCCTGCGGCGGCTCTATTTCCGCCACTATCTACTTTATTCGCCGCAAAGTGGTTAGTTTAAGCGATCAGAAACTCAATATCGCCATGACCTTTGTCGGCTCAATGAGCGGCGCACTGCTGGTGCAATACGTTCAGGCTGATGTCTTACGGCAGATTTTGCCCATTCTGGTAATTTGTATCGGCCTCTATTTCTTGCTGATGCCAAAGCTGGGTGAAGAAGATCGCCAGCGCCGGATGTACGGTTTACCCTTCGCGTTAATTGCTGGTGGTTGTGTCGGTTTTTACGATGGATTCTTTGGCCCGGCTGCCGGATCGTTTTACGCGCTGGCCTTCGTTACGCTGTGCGGATTCAACCTCGCCAAAGCCACGGCTCACGCTAAATTACTTAACGCAACGTCAAACATAGGCGGTTTGCTGCTGTTTATTCTCGGCGGCAAAGTGATTTGGGCGACAGGATTCGTGATGCTGGTGGGGCAGTTCCTCGGCGCGCGCATGGGTTCAAGACTGGTGTTGAGCAAAGGACAAAAGCTGATCCGCCCGATGATCGTTATTGTATCGGCGGTGATGAGTGCCAAATTACTTTATGATAGCCACGGACAGGAGATCCTCCACTGGTTGGGGATGAACTAATGAACAGTACACACCACTATGAGCAGTTGATTGAAATTTTTAATAGCTGCTTTGCCGATGAATTTAATACCCGTCTGATTAAAGGCGACGACGAACCGATCTATCTTCCTGCTGATGCGGAAATACCGTTTAACCGAATCGTCTTTGCTCATGGTTTTTATGCCAGCGCAATTCATGAGATTTCGCACTGGTGTATTGCCGGGAAAGCGCGCCGTGAACTGGTTGATTTCGGCTACTGGTATTGCCCGGACGGACGCGATGCCCAAACGCAAAGCCAGTTTGAAGATGTTGAAGTGAAGCCGCAGGCGCTGGACTGGTTGTTCTGCGTGGCGGCGGGATATCCGTTTAACGTTAGCTGCGACAATCTGGAAGGCGACTTCGAACCGGATCGCGTGGTGTTCCAGCGACGCGTACATGCGCAGGTGATGGATTATCTGGCAAACGGTATTCCCGAACGTCCGGCACGCTTCATAAACGCATTACAAAATTATTATCACACGCCGGAAATTACGGCGGAACAGTTCCCGTGGCCAGAAGAGCTCAACTGAAGCCAGCGCCACGTTTTACAATGAGGAAAGAAGATGATCGCGGAGTTTGAATCACGCATTCTGGCATTAATCGACGGTATGGTTGACCATGCCAGTGATGATGAGTTGTTTGCCAGTGGATATTTGCGTGGCCACCTGACGTTAGCCATCGCAGAACTGGAAAGTGGTGATGACCACTCCGCCCAGGCTGTGCATACAACCGTTAGCCAGAGTCTGGAAAAAGCCATTGGCGCCGGTGAATTGTCGCCGCGTGACCAGGCGCTGGTTACCGATATGTGGGAAAACCTGTTTCAGCAGGCGTCACAGCAGTAAGTTGTTGGCGTCTGGAGCACCATGCCTGATGCGACGCTTGCCGCGTCTTATCAGGCCTACATGTTACCGTAGGTCGGATAAGGCGTTCACGCCGCATCCGACAAACAATGCCAAAGCTGATTACCCGGCCTTCACCATTTTACCTTTCAACAATTTCCGTACCCATAACCGATTCGGATTTAACGCCGCCAGCGTACTGGCATCCATCGGAATCGGTTCGTCGCTCATCTGCGCCGCCAGAATTTCGGCACACAGCGGGGCAGAACACAAACCACGCGAACCCAAAGCTGCAAGCATAAACAGATCGTCATAAACCGGCGCGCTTACCGCCTCATCTTTCTGTTCCGCCAGCGAGGCATATTCCGCGAGCGTTGCGTCATAATCGGGAACATTGCCCACCATTGGCAGATGATCGCGGGTGGCACAACGTACACCGCAACGCGCCTCTTTATCACTGACATCGACTTCTGTCGTCCATTTCGCCTGCGGGAAACAATCAATCAACCGCTGGCGATTCTGCTGCTGATCATCTTCACTGTACGTCGTATCTTCACTACCGCGATGGTAACTGGCGCCAATACAATGATGCTGATTTGCCGGATTTTGCGGCGTGAGATAACCGTCATAACACAGCACCTGCTTCAGTTTCGCCAGTTCCGGTGTTGTCGGAATATGGCTAACCTGACCGGCAACTGAATACACCGGCAGAGGCGATGTTTGGCTGAAACGGCTAATTTGATGCCCGTTCGCCAGTGCCACCACACTATGCGTCGCTTGCTTATCACCTGCAAAATTCAGCAACCAACAGTCATCCTTATGGGATAAGTCCTGTAACTGGTGTTGATAACGAATCTGTAAACCTTGCTGTTGCGCCAGTTCCAGCACATTACGGGTCAGTTCTGCCGGGCACAACCAGCCACCTTGCGGATATGTAATACCGCCGCAATTTGTTACTACACCTGTAACGCCTTCAACCTCATTCGCCCCGACTGCAACAGCCAGATCTGCGGGTAAATCCATCGACAGCATCTGCGCGATTTTATGCTGGCTTTTCTCATCCCAGCCTAACTGCGTGACGCCGCACCAGTCATGATCAAATTTAACGGGCAATAAATCGTAAAGCCGACGAGCAAAAGTAAACGCATTAGAGAAAAAGCGGTTCAGCGCCTCATCATGTTTGCTTAATAACGGATACAGCGCCCCCTGGCGATTGCCGGAAGCACCCAGTGCAGGGGCATCATCCGCGCAATAAAGCGTTACCTGCCAGTCGCGACGCAACAGCGCCAGAGACAATAACGCGCTGGCGATGCCGCCGCCGATAACTGCGGCTTCCCGTTTGCTGCTGCCTGTACGGTTAAACCACGGCGTGGAGGAGGGGAGTGGTAATGTCTGTTCCATTACGCCACAAAGCATTTCCCGTTTTCGCCCAAAGCCCTTACGCTTTTGCATTGTGAATCCGGCTTCCTGCAAACCGCGACGGACAAATCCGGCAGAAGTGAAGGTCGCCAGCGTGCCGCCAGGACGCGCCAGACGCGCCATGGCATTAAACAGGTTTTGCGTCCACATATCCGGGTTTTTCGCGGGCGCAAAGCCGTCCAGAAACCAGGCATCCACTTTTTGATTCAGCGAATCGTCCAGTTGGCTGGTCAGTTCGTTAATGTCGCCAAACCATAAATCCAGCGTTACGCGTCCGTCATCGAGCAATAAACGATGGCAACCGGGTAAGGGTAAAGGCCACTGCGCCTGGAGTTGTTCCGCCCACGGCGCCAGTTCCGGCCAGTGTTGATGCGCTAACGCTAAATCAGCACGGGTGAGGGGAAATTTCTCAAAACTAATGAAATGCAATCGCTGCAATTGTGCCTGCGGATGCGCCTGGCGAAACTGATCAAATGCCTGCCACAGCGTCAGGAAGTTTAATCCGGTGCCGAAGCCGCTCTCGGCTACCACAAACAGAGGATGTGGATGAGCAGGAAAACGTGCCTCTAATTGGTTACCCCCCAGAAAGACATAACGCGTCTCTTCCAGTCCGTTATCGTTGGAAAAATAGACATCGTCAAAATCTCGGGAAACAGGTGTACCCTCAGCATTAAATTCGAGGTTGGCAGGTTGTATTGCGTAGTGTTTCACGTAAGTTACTCGTCTTACAGGCGGTGGCTCGATCTTAGCGATGTGTGTCAGGCTGCGCAAATTTCTCTATAAATTGTCTGATCGGACTTGTTCGGCGTACAAGTGTACGCTATTGTGCATTCGAAACTTACTCTATGTGCGACTTACAGAGGTATTGAATGAAACGTGCAGTGATTACTGGCCTGGGCATTGTTTCCAGCATCGGTAATAACCAGCAGGAAGTCCTGGCATCTCTGCGTGAAGGACGTTCAGGGATCACTTTCTCTCAGGAGCTGAAGGATTCCGGCATGCGTAGCCACGTCTGGGGCAACGTAAAACTGGATACCACTGGCCTCATTGACCGCAAAGTTGTGCGCTTTATGAGCGACGCATCCATCTATGCATTCCTTTCTATGGAGCAGGCAATTGCAGATGCTGGCCTCTCTCCGGAAGCTTACCAGAATAACCCGCGCGTTGGCCTGATTGCAGGTTCCGGCGGCGGTTCCCCGCGTTTCCAGGTGTTCGGCGCTGACGCAATGCGTGGCCCGCGCGGCCTGAAAGCGGTTGGCCCGTATGTGGTCACCAAAGCGATGGCATCTGGCGTTTCTGCCTGCCTCGCCACACCGTTTAAAATTCACGGTGTTAACTACTCCATCAGCTCCGCGTGTGCGACTTCCGCACACTGTATCGGTAACGCAGTCGAGCAGATCCAACTGGGCAAACAAGATATCGTGTTTGCTGGCGGCGGCGAAGAGCTGTGTTGGGAAATGGCGTGTGAATTCGACGCAATGGGTGCGCTGTCTACCAAATACAACGACACCCCGGAAAAAGCCTCCCGTACTTATGACGCTCATCGTGATGGTTTCGTTATCGCTGGCGGCGGTGGTATGGTCGTGGTGGAAGAGCTGGAACACGCTCTGGCACGTGGCGCCCACATCTACGCTGAAATCGTTGGCTACGGCGCAACGTCTGATGGCGCAGATATGGTTGCTCCGTCTGGTGAAGGTGCGGTTCGCTGCATGAAGATGGCGATGCACGGCGTTGATACCCCAATCGACTACCTGAACTCTCACGGTACTTCAACTCCGGTTGGCGACGTGAAAGAGCTGGCGGCTATCCGTGAAGTGTTCGGCGATAAGAGCCCGGCGATTTCTGCAACCAAAGCAATGACCGGTCACTCACTGGGCGCGGCGGGTGTGCAGGAAGCTATCTACTCTCTGCTGATGCTGGAACACGGCTTTATCGCCCCGAGCATCAACATTGAAGAGCTGGACGAACAGGCGGCGGGTCTGAACATCGTGACCGAAACAACCGATCGCGAACTGACTACCGTTATGTCTAACAGCTTCGGCTTCGGCGGCACCAACGCTACGCTGGTAATGCGTAAGCTGAAAGATTAATAGATAGAGTCGGTCGGATAAAACGCGTCAGCGTCGCATCCGACACTAACGCAAAAGGGAGCCTGATGGTTCCCTTTTTCACATCATTGACAATTGCCGCCTGTTCCAGGCAAACTTCCCGCTTTGTCGATTTCCTTCTGAAAAGACGTAAGCGTTAAATCCTGCCAACGCACCGTAACCCTGAAACCAGAGAGATGAGACGGGGAAATTCCTCGCCTTGCGCTGCATTCTGGAGTAATGCATGACTGCTGTAAGCCAAACAGAAACACGATCTTCTGCCAATTTTTCACTCTTTCGTATCGCCTTTGCGGTTTTTCTAACTTACATGACCGTAGGGTTACCGTTGCCGGTTATCCCGCTGTTTGTTCATCATGAACTGGGTTATGGCAACACCATGGTCGGGATTGCCGTCGGCATTCAGTTTCTGGCTACGGTGCTGACGCGTGGCTACGCCGGGCGGCTGGCCGATCAATATGGCGCAAAACGTTCGGCGCTTCAGGGGATGTTAGCTTGTGGTCTGGCTGGCGGCGCGCTGCTGCTGGCGGCGCTTTTACCCGTCTCTGCACCGATTAAATTTGCTCTGCTGGTCGTTGGGCGTTTAATTCTTGGTTTTGGTGAAAGTCAGTTACTGACGGGGGCTTTGACATGGGGATTAGGCATTGTCGGACCGAAACACTCCGGTAAAGTGATGTCCTGGAACGGAATGGCCATTTACGGCGCACTGGCAGTCGGTGCACCGCTTGGCTTACTGATTCATAGCCATTATGGTTTTGCCGCACTGGCGCTTACTACAATGGCATTGCCGTTACTGGCGTGGGTCTGCAATGGCACAGTACGCAAAGTACCGGCAATGACGGGAGAACGCCCATCGCTGTGGAGCGTTATCGGGCTTATCTGGAAACCAGGACTAGGTCTGGCGCTTCAGGGGGTTGGCTTTGCGGTTATCGGGACTTTTGTTTCGCTCTACTTTGCCAGCAAAGGATGGGTGATGGCGGGCTTTACGCTCACAGCCTTTGGCGGCGCCTTTGTCGTTATGCGCGTGATGTTTGGCTGGATGCCAGATCGTTTTGGCGGCGTAAAAGTGGCGATTGTCTCTCTGCTGGTGGAAACGATAGGCTTGTTGTTGCTCTGGCAGGCGCCGGCCGCGTGGGTCGCATTAGCGGGTGCGGCGTTAACCGGAGCAGGGTGTTCGCTTATTTTCCCTGCGCTGGGTGTGGAAGTGGTTAAACGTGTTCCTTCCCAGGTTCGCGGTACTGCGCTCGGCGGCTATGCCGCGTTTCAGGATATCGCCCTCGGCGTTTCCGGGCCGCTGGCGGGAGTGCTGGCGACCTCGTTTGGCTACTCTTCGGTATTTCTTGCTGGGGCGATATCGGCGGTGCTGGGGATTATCGTGACGATACTGTCGTTTCGCCGGTGTTAACTCACCAGCCAAACCAACATCACAACGATGACGACGAATAATATCCACAAGCTGGGGCGCATTGACATTTTTTGTATCGTGTCAATGAATGGGGTAAAGGGATTGAACAGCGGTTGAATATTACGCGGTTCAATGCCTTTCACCCGCCGCTGATAGAGCTGGTTAAGGATATCCTCGGCCTGTGCAGAAGTCAGGGCTGAATGCGTAGAAAGGCCATACTTTTGCTCAACATAGGTCGATAATACCGTCAGCTCGCTGGCATCCAGTGGCTGTTTTAGCGCCATCTGGAGCGACTCCAGCGTCGGTGTGTGTTGCTGACTTAACGCCTGACGCGCCTGTAACCAGGTGACGAGATGGTTAAACTGTTTCGCCGGAATCAACTCGCCATCTTTCACCCCTGAAAGTTCCAGCATCGATTGCCAGATCTGTTTACTGGGTTCCCCCGTGGCTGCCGCGAGTTTTGTGACCAGTTGCTTGAGAGTATTGTGCTCTGCTGGTAATAAAGGTCGCTCGGTCGCCTGGCGCTGTTGCGGCTGTGGGATAACCATCTTCCCTTCTTGTAGCAGAGTCAGGACGGTTTTTAATTGCTCCGGTGAGAGTTGATTCAGAGGTGTCTGGCCAAAATTATGCCGGATATAATCCGTGACGGCCTGACGATTATTCCCCAGACGTAAATATTCCCCCAATTGAGCCAGAAGTTGGCGGACAGAATAACTTTTTTGCGCAGATAGCAGACGTTGCGCAAGGTTTTGTTCTGCGGCCGGGAAGTGGCGTGAAAGCAAAGGTGAATCACCCGGCAGACCGATATCGTGCTTTATATTGGCCCACAATTCCGCTCTCTGCTGTTGCGTCAGCGAAGTTATTTTGGTCATCAAACTTTCCAACGCGGTACGTTGCAAGCTGGATAAAGGTTGATTACCTGCGCCAGACGACAGGTTATCCCCCTGCCCTGGTGGTTGCGCAGGAGGAAGGCCTGAAAGAGGTTGTATCATTATGTATCCTTATACCTGAAATCATCGCAAGTATGCCTGGCCGCGAGATTATGGCACACTTATCCGGTTAACTCTCGTTCTCATACAGGTAGCACAAACGTGAAAATCCTTGTTGATGAAAATATGCCTTATGCCCGCGAATTATTTAGCCGTCTGGGTGAGGTGAAAGCGGTTCCGGGGCGTCCAATTCCAGTCGCTGAACTGGATGATGCAGATGCGCTGATGGTGCGTTCAGTCACAAAAGTGAACGCGTCGCTGCTGGCGGGGAAACCGATAAAATTTGTTGGCACTGCCACGGCAGGGACAGACCATGTTGATGAGGCATGGTTGAAGCAGGTGGGGATTGGTTTTTCTGCGGCACCTGGCTGTAATGCGATTGCGGTAGTGGAATACGTTTTCTCGTCATTGCTGATGCTTGCCGAACGCGATGGATTTTCACTGCATGACCGTACCGTGGGGATCGTGGGCGTCGGTAATGTCGGTCGTCGATTACAGGCGCGGCTGGAGGCGTTGGGGATTAAAACCTTGCTTTGCGATCCGCCACGCGCCGATCGTGGGGATGAGGGGAATTTCCGTTCTCTTGATGAGCTGGTTCAGCACGCAGATGTTCTGACTTTCCATACACCGCTCTTTAAAGATGGGCCGTACAAAACGCTACATCTGGCGGATGAAAAACTGATCCGTAGCCTTAAACCTGGAGCGATCCTGATTAACGCCTGCCGTGGCGCAGTCGTCGATAATACCGCCCTGCTGACCTGTCTGAACGAAGGTCAGAAATTAAGCGTGGTGCTGGATGTCTGGGAAGGCGAACCGGAACTCAACGTGGAACTGTTGAAGAAAGTGGATATCGGCACGCCGCATATTGCCGGTTATACCCTGGAAGGAAAAGCGCGCGGTACTACGCAAGTGTTTGAAGCCTATAGCAAGTTTATTGGTCATGAACAACACGTTGCGCTGGATACATTGCTGCCAACGCCAGAGTTTGGTCGCATTACGCTGCATGGCTCGCTCGATCAGCCAACGCTGAAAAGGCTGGTGCATTTGGTGTATGATGTGCGCCGCGATGACGCACCGCTGCGTAAAGTCGCCGGAATACCGGGTGAGTTTGATAAACTGCGCAAAAACTACCTTGAGCGCCGTGAATGGTCGTCTCTGTATGTGATCTGTGATGACGCCAGCGCGGCGGCATTACTGTGTAAACTGGGTTTTAACGCCGTTCATCATCCGGCACGTTAATCTCTTCTTCATGCTCTCTGCTGTAATATCGGCAGGGAGTTTTGCTATTTCTGGAGTAAACCACCATGTCTGAAGGCTGGAACATTGCCGTCCTGGGCGCAACTGGCGCTGTGGGCGAAGCCCTGCTTGAAACGCTGGCTGAACGTCAGTTCCCGGTTGGGGAAATTTATGCACTGGCACGTAACGAAAGCGCAGGCGAACAACTGCGCTTTGGTGGTAAGACAATCACTGTGCAGGATGCCGCTGAATTCGACTGGACGCAGGCGCAACTGGCATTTTTTGTCGCAGGCAAAGAAGCGACCGCTGCCTGGGTTGAAGAAGCGACCAACGCGGGTTGTCTGGTGATCGACAGCAGCGGATTGTTTGCTCTCGAACCCGACGTACCGCTGGTGGTGCCGGAAGTAAACCCGTTTGTACTGACCGATTACCGCAACCGGAATGTCATCGCCGTACCGGACAGCCTGACCAGCCAGTTACTGGCGGCACTGAAACCGTTAATCGATCAAGGCGGTTTGTCTCGTATCAGCGTCACCAGCCTGATTTCTGCCTCCGCCCAGGGTAAAAAAGCGGTCGATGCGTTAGCGGGGCAGAGCGCGAAACTGCTGAACGGTATTCCGATTGATGAAGAAGATTTCTTTGGGCGTCAGCTGGCGTTCAACATGCTGCCCTTATTGCCGGATCGCGAAGGTAGCGTGCGCGAAGAACGCCGTATCGTCGATGAAGTGCGCAAAATCATGCAGGACGAAGGACTGATGATCTCGGCAAGTGTTGTTCAGGCACCGGTATTTTACGGTCATGCCCAGATGGTCAATTTTGAAGCACTGCGTCCGCTGGCGGCAGAAGAAGCGCGTGATGCGTTTGCTCAAAGCGAAGATATTGAGCTTTCTGAAGAGAATGAATTTCCAACGCAGGTGGGCGATGCTTCCGGGTCGCCGCATCTTTCTGTTGGTTGCGTGCGTAATGACTATGGTATCCCGGAGCAAATTCAGTTCTGGTCGGTGGCTGATAACGTTCGCTTTGGCGGCGCATTGATGGCAGTGAAGATCGCTGAAAAACTGGTGCAGGAGTACCTGTACTAATGTCCGACCAGCAACAACCGCCAGTTTATAAAATTGCGCTGGGCATTGAGTACGACGGCAGCAGATATTACGGCTGGCAACGGCAGAACGAAGTTCGCAGCGTGCAGGAGAAGCTGGAAAAGGCGCTCTCGCAGGTGGCGAATGAACCGATCACCGTCTTCTGCGCCGGGCGTACCGACGCAGGTGTACACGGCACCGGGCAGGTTGTGCATTTCGAAACGACCGCGCAGCGCAAAGACGCTGCGTGGACGTTGGGCGTAAATGCGAATTTACCTGGTGACATCGCCGTGCGTTGGGTTAAAGCTGTACCCGATGATTTTCATGCCCGATTTAGCGCCACGGCTCGCCGTTATCGCTACATCATCTACAATCATCGGCTGCGCCCGGCAGTGCTGAGTAAAGGGGTAACCCACTTTTACGAACCGCTGGACGCCGAACGGATGCATCGGGCTGCACAATGTCTGCTGGGCGAGAATGATTTCACCTCGTTCCGCGCGGTGCAATGTCAGTCCCGAACGCCGTGGCGCAACGTTATGCATATCAACGTCACGCGTCACGGTCCTTATGTGGTGGTGGATATCAAAGCGAATGCCTTTGTACACCATATGGTGAGGAATATTGTCGGCAGCCTGATGGAAGTCGGTGCCCACAACCAGCCAGAGAGCTGGATAGCAGAGCTGTTGGCGGCAAAGGACAGAACGCTGGCGGCAGCAACGGCGAAAGCGGAAGGACTGTATCTGGTTGCGGTGGATTACCCTGACCGGTTTGATCTTCCAAAGCCGCCAATGGGCCCGCTATTTCTGGCGGACTAACGAGAATAATGCTCTGAACATTTCAGGCCGTAGCCAGCGCAGTTACGGCCGGAAAGAGTAAGAGCAAAAGGCATAGGCAATTATGGACCTGATTTATTTCCTCATCGATTTTATCCTGCACATTGATGTGCATCTGGCGGAGCTGGTCGCAGAGTATGGCGTCTGGGTTTATGCCATCCTGTTTTTGATTTTGTTCTGTGAAACCGGTCTGGTGGTGACACCGTTTCTGCCGGGAGATTCGCTGCTGTTTGTCGCTGGAGCACTGGCTTCGCTTGAAACCAACGATCTCAATGTTCATATGATGGTCGTACTGATGTTAATTGCCGCGATTGTTGGTGATGCAGTCAACTACACCATCGGGCGATTGTTCGGCGAGAAATTATTCAGTAATCCGAACTCGAAAATTTTCCGCCGTAGCTATCTCGACAAAACGCATCAGTTTTATGAGAAACACGGCGGCAAAACCATTATTCTCGCCCGTTTTGTGCCGATCGTCAGAACGTTCGCCCCGTTCGTTGCGGGGATGGGCCACATGTCGTACCGTCATTTCGCCGCTTACAATGTGATCGGCGCGCTGTTATGGGTACTGCTTTTTACCTACGCAGGCTATTTCTTCGGTACAATCCCGATGGTTCAGGATAACCTTAAGCTGCTGATCGTCGGGATTATTGTGGTTTCCATATTGCCGGGCGTCATCGAAATTATCCGTCACAAACGCGCTGCGGCACGCGCCGCAAAATAAAGTAACTCGGCGGTTCGACCACTTTTTTATCCAAAGTTTCGGGCTGTTATGTTTTAATGTGCAACATTGATGGTCTGTTGGGGGCAAAAATGGCATTATGCGTCCCCAAAGATAAAACTGGCATCGAACCAGGTTCAGACAGAAAGGTCCCTAATGAGCTGGATTGAACGAATTAAAAGCAACATTACTCCCACCCGCAAGGCAAGCATTCCTGAAGGTGTGTGGACTAAGTGTGATAGCTGCGGTCAGGTTTTATACCGTGCAGAGCTGGAACGTAATCTTGAGGTCTGTCCGAAGTGTGACCATCACATGCGTATGACGGCGCGTAATCGCCTGCATAGCCTGTTAGATGAAGGAAGCCTTGTGGAGCTGGGTAGCGAGCTTGAGCCGAAAGATGTGCTGAAGTTCCGTGACTCCAAAAAGTATAAAGATCGTCTGGCATCAGCACAGAAAGAAACCGGCGAAAAAGACGCGCTGGTCGTAATGAAAGGCACTCTGTATGGAATGCCGGTCGTTGCTGCTGCCTTCGAATTTGCCTTTATGGGCGGTTCAATGGGATCCGTAGTGGGTGCTCGTTTTGTGCGTGCCGTTGAGCAGGCGCTGGAAGACAACTGCCCGCTGATCTGCTTTTCCGCCTCTGGTGGCGCACGTATGCAAGAGGCGCTGATGTCGCTGATGCAGATGGCGAAAACCTCTGCGGCGCTGGCGAAAATGCAAGAGCGCGGTCTGCCGTACATTTCCGTGCTGACCGATCCGACCATGGGCGGTGTTTCTGCAAGTTTCGCGATGCTTGGCGATCTCAATATTGCTGAACCGAAAGCGTTGATCGGCTTTGCCGGCCCGCGTGTTATTGAACAGACCGTTCGCGAAAAACTGCCGCCGGGATTCCAGCGCAGTGAGTTCCTGATCGAAAAAGGCGCGATCGACATGATCGTCCGTCGTCCGGAAATGCGCCTGAAACTGGCGAGCATTCTGGCGAAGCTGATGAATCTGCCAGCGCCAAATCCTGAAGCGCCACGTGAAGGCGAAGTGGTGCCACCAGCACCGGATCAGGAACCTGAGGCCTGATAACTGATAAGGGCAGGGCCGCTGGCTCTGCCCTTTTGCTATTATCCCCGTAATGAATCAGCGGATACCATGATTATCAAACGCACACCTCAAGCCGCGTCGCCTTTGGCTTCGTGGCTTTCTTATCTGGAAAACCTGCACAGTAAGACTATCGATCTCGGCCTTGAGCGCGTAAGCCAGGTGGCAGCGCGTCTCGGCGTTCTGAAACCAGCACCGTTTGTGTTTACCGTTGCAGGTACGAATGGCAAAGGCACAACCTGCCGCACGCTGGAATCGATACTCATGGCGGCAGGGTACAAAGTGGGGGTTTACAGTTCGCCGCATCTGGTGCGTTATACCGAGCGCGTTCGTGTACAGGGTCAGGAACTACCTGAATCGGCCCACACCGCCTCTTTTGCTGAGATTGAATCGGCACGCGGTGATATTTCCCTGACCTATTTTGAATACGGCACGTTGTCGGCGCTGTGGCTGTTTAAACAGGCGCAACTTGATGTGGTAATTCTGGAAGTGGGGCTGGGTGGTCGTCTGGATGCCACCAATATTGTCGATGCTGATGTGGCTGTGGTGACCAGCATTGCGCTGGATCATACCGACTGGCTGGGGCCAGATCGCGAAAGCATTGGCCGCGAGAAAGCGGGGATCTTCCGCAGTGAAAGACCGGCGATCGTTGGTGAACCTGAAATGCCGTACACCATCGCCGATGTAGCGCATGAGAAGGGCGCACTGTTGCGACGTCGAGGCGTAGAGTGGAATTATTTCGTCAGCGACCATGGCTGGTCGTTTACTGACGCAAACGGTACGCTGGAAAACCTGCCGTTACCGCTTGTCCCACAACCGAATGCCGCAACGGCGCTGGCTGCGCTGCGTGCCAGCGGTCTGGAGGTCAGTGAACAGGCAATTCGCGATGGCATTGCCAGCGCAATTTTGCCGGGACGTTTCCAGATTGTGAGCGAGTCGCCACGCGTCATTTTTGATGTCGCCCATAATCCCCATGCGGCAGAATATCTTACCGGGCGTATGAAAGCGTTACCGAAAAAGGGGCGCGTACTGGCAGTAATCGGTATGCTACATGATAAAGATATTGCTGGTACATTGGCCTGGTTGAAAAGCGTGGTGGATGACTGGTATTGTGCGCCACTGGAAGGGCCGCGCGGTGCCACGGCAGAACAACTGCTTGAGCATTTGGGTAACGGCAAATCATTTGATAGCGTTGCGCAGGCATGGGATGCCGCAATGGCAGACGCTAAACCGGAAGATACCGTGCTGGTGTGTGGTTCATTCCACACGGTCGCACATGTCATGGAAGTGATTGACGCGAGGAGAAGCGGTGGCGAGTAAGTTTCAGAATCGGTTAGTTGGCACAATAGTGCTGGTGGCGCTGGGAGTGATTGTGCTGCCAGGGCTGCTGGACGGGCAGAAAAAACATTATCAGGATGAGTTCGCGGCAATCCCGCTGGTGCCTAAAGCGGGCGATCGTGATGAGCCTGATATGATGCCAGCCGCTACCCAGGCATTGCCGACACAGCCGCCGGAAGGGGCTGCAGAGGAGGTGCGTGCGGGCGATGCTGCGGCACCTTCGCTCGATCCGGCAATCATTGCAGCCAATAATACCGAGTTTGAACCGGAACCTGCACCGGTCGCTCCGCCGAAGCCGAAACCGGTGGAACCGCCTAAACCGAAAGTGGAAGCACCTGCGCCGAAGCCAGAACCGAAACCGGTCGTGGAGGAAAAAGCTGCACCGACGGGTAAAGCGTATGTTGTGCAACTGGGTGCGCTGAAAAATGCCGACAAAGTGAATGAGATTGTTGGTAAATTGCGCGGTGCGGGATACCGGGTTTATACGTCGCCGTCAACGCCAGTACAGGGTAAAATCACCCGTATTCTGGTTGGGCCGGATGCCTCGAAAGAGAAGCTGAAAGGCTCGCTGGGTGAGCTGAAGCAACTTTCTGGCTTAAGCGGCGTGGTAATGGGCTATACGCCGAATTAATACGGTTTGGCCTGATGCGACGCTGGCGCGTCTTATCAGGCCTACGCAGGGGTAGAACCGTAGGTCGGATAAGGCGTTTATGCCGCATCCGACAGCCGTTGCCTGATGCGACACTGGCGCGTCTTATCAGGCCTACGCAGGAGTAGAACCGTAGGTCGGATAAGGCGTTCACGCCGCATCCGACATGTATTGCCCGATGCCGCAAAGGCAAAAAAAACCGATGGCGTTGAATGTTTTTTCAGCGCCATTTTTATTGATGCGCGGGAAGGAAATCCCTACGCAAACGTTTTCTTTTTCTGTTAGAATGCGCCCCGAACAGGATGACAGGGCGTAAAATCGTGGGACACATATGGTCTGGATTGATTACGCCATAATCGCGGTGATTGCTTTTTCCTCTCTGGTTAGCCTGATCCGTGGCTTTGTTCGTGAAGCGTTATCGCTGGTGACATGGGGTTGTGCTTTCTTTGTCGCCAGTCATTACTACACTTACCTGTCAGTCTGGTTTACGGGCTTTGAAGACGAACTGGTTCGAAATGGGATTGCCATCGCGGTACTGTTTATTGCCACACTTATCGTTGGCGCTATCGTGAACTTCGTGATAGGCCAGCTAGTGGAGAAAACAGGGTTGTCAGGCACCGATCGGGTGCTGGGCGTCTGTTTCGGTGCGTTGCGTGGTGTGCTGATTGTTGCTGCCATTCTTTTCTTTCTTGACTCCTTTACCGGAGTGTCGAAAAGCGAAGACTGGAGCAAATCACAGCTGATTCCACAGTTCAGTTTTATCATCAGATGGTTTTTTGATTATCTGCAAAGCTCGTCAAGTTTCTTGCCCAGAGCGTAAGTGCTCTGAGATGTGGCTTAACGAGGAAAAAGACGTATGTGCGGTATTGTCGGTATCGCCGGTGTTATGCCGGTTAACCAATCGATTTATGATGCCTTAACGGTGCTTCAGCATCGCGGTCAGGATGCCGCCGGCATCATCACCATTGATGCCAATAACTGCTTCCGTTTGCGTAAGGCGAACGGGCTGGTGAGCGATGTATTTGAAGCTCGCCATATGCAGCGTTTACAGGGCAATATGGGCATTGGTCATGTGCGTTACCCTACGGCTGGCAGCTCCAGCGCCTCTGAAGCACAGCCGTTTTACGTTAACTCCCCGTATGGCATCACGCTTGCCCATAATGGCAATCTGACTAATGCTCACGAGTTGCGTAAAAAGCTGTTTGAAGAAAAACGCCGCCACATCAACACCACTTCCGACTCGGAAATTCTGCTCAATATCTTCGCCAGCGAACTGGACAACTTTCGCCATTATCCGCTGGAAGCCGACAACATTTTTGCTGCCATTGCCGCCACAAACCGCCTGATCCGTGGCGCGTATGCCTGTGTGGCGATGATTATTGGTCACGGTATGGTTGCTTTCCGCGATCCTAACGGCATTCGTCCGCTGGTGTTAGGAAAACGCGATATTGATGAGAATCGCACAGAATATATGGTCGCTTCTGAAAGCGTTGCGCTCGACACCCTGGGCTTTGAGTTCCTGCGTGATGTCGCACCGGGTGAAGCGATTTACATCACTGAAGATGGTCAGTTGTTTACCCGCCAGTGTGCCGATAATCCAGTCAGCAATCCATGCCTGTTTGAGTATGTTTACTTTGCCCGCCCGGACTCGTTCATCGACAAAATTTCCGTTTACAGCGCCCGCGTCAATATGGGAACAAAGCTTGGCGAAAAAATCGCCCGTGAATGGGAAGATCTGGATATCGACGTGGTTATTCCGATCCCGGAAACTTCCTGCGATATTGCACTGGAAATTGCCCGTATTCTGGGTAAACCGTACCGTCAGGGGTTTGTCAAAAATCGTTACGTTGGTCGCACCTTTATCATGCCGGGTCAGCAACTGCGTCGTAAGTCCGTGCGTCGTAAACTGAACGCTAACCGCGCCGAGTTCCGCGATAAAAACGTCCTGCTGGTCGATGACTCTATCGTTCGTGGCACCACCTCTGAGCAAATTATCGAGATGGCGCGTGAAGCCGGAGCGAAGAAAGTGTACCTCGCTTCTGCGGCACCGGAAATCCGCTTCCCGAACGTTTATGGTATTGATATGCCGAGCGCCACGGAGCTTATCGCCCACGGTCGTGAAGTGGATGAAATTCGCCAGATCATCGGTGCTGACGGTCTGATTTTCCAGGATCTAAACGATCTGATCGAAGCCGTTCGCGCTGAAAACCCGGATATCCAGCAGTTTGAATGCTCGGTGTTCAACGGCGTCTACGTCACCAAAGATGTTGATCAGGGCTATCTCGATTTCCTCGATACTTTACGTAATGACGACGCCAAAGCAGTGCAACGTCAGAACGAAGTGGAAAATCTCGAAATGCATAACGAAGGATGATGCCTTCACGCAGGGTGCCAGTCTGGCACCCTGACTTGCAACTCTCGCCGAAATCCTGCAAAGTCTGCCTGCAAGTCTGACAGGGCAACTCTTTATGAAACGACTCATTGTGGGCATCAGTGGTGCCAGCGGCGCGATTTATGGCGTGCGCTTATTACAGGTTCTGCGTGATGTCGCAGATATCGAAACGCATCTGGTGATGAGCCAGGCAGCGCGCCAGACCTTATCCCTCGAAACGGATTTTTCCCTGCGCGAAGTGCAGGCATTAGGCGATGTCACGCACGATGCGCGCGATATTGCCGCCAGCATCTCTTCCGGTTCTTTCCAGACACTGGGGATGGTGATTTTACCCTGTTCAATCAAAACACTGTCCGGTATTGTCCATAGCTATACTGATGGCTTACTGACCCGTGCGGCAGATGTGGTGCTGAAAGAGCGTCGTCCGTTGGTGCTCTGCGTGCGTGAAACTCCGTTGCACTTAGGCCACCTGCGTTTAATGACTCAGGCGGCAGAAATCGGTGCGGTGATTATGCCTCCCGTTCCGGCGTTTTATCATCGCCCGCAATCCCTTGATGATGTGATAAATCAGACGGTTAACCGTGTTCTTGACCAGTTTGCGATAACCCTTCCTGAAGATCTCTTTGCCCGCTGGCAGGGCGCATAATTCCGTTGTTGCCCTGTTTCAGGGCAATTTTGCAACCGCGATCAAATCCTCGACATTTTGTTCCTGCCATTCAATCGAAACGCTGCGATTCAACCGCCATACCTGCTATCTTCAACTTCAGGACAATAATGCAACGTCTTATTAACATATTTAACGTTGAATGTTAATGTTGCCGTCAAGATGGCATAAGACCTGCATGAAAGAGCCTGCAAACACACAACACAATACACAACATAAAAAAGCCATTTCACTTGAGGGTTATGTATGAAGAAGTCGATTCTCGCTCTGTCTTTGTTAGTCGGTATTTCCGCAGCGGCCTCCAGCTATGCGGCGCTACCGGAGACGGTACGTATCGGAACGGATACCACCTATGCACCGTTCTCATCGAAAGATGCCAAAGGTGACTTTGTTGGCTTTGATATCGATCTCGGTAACGAGATGTGCAAACGGATGCAGGTGAAATGTACCTGGGTTGCCAGTGACTTTGATGCGCTGATCCCCTCACTGAAAGCGAAAAAAATCGACGCCATTATTTCGTCGCTCTCCATTACTGATAAACGTCAGCAGGAGATTGCCTTCTCTGACAAGTTGTACGCCGCAGATTCTCGTTTGATTGCCGCCAAAGGTTCGCCGATCCAGCCGACGCTGGATTCACTGAAAGGTAAACATGTTGGCGTGCTGCAAGGCTCTACCCAGGAAGCGTATGCCAATGATAACTGGCGTAGTAAAGGCGTCGATGTGGTGGCCTATGCTAACCAGGATTTGGTCTATTCCGATCTGGATGCAGGCCGTCTGGATGCCGCTTTGCAGGATGAAGTCGCGGCCAGCGAAGGATTCCTCAAGCAACCTGCCGGTAAAGATTTCGCCTTTGCTGGCTCATCAGTAAAAGACAAAAAATACTTCGGTGATGGCACCGGTGTAGGGCTACGTAAAGATGATGCTGAACTGACGGCTGCCTTCAATAAGGCGTTTGGCGAGCTGCGTCAGGACGGCACCTACGACAAGATGGCGAAAAAGTATTTCGACTTTAATGTCTACGGTGACTGATACGTCGCTGGGAAGCTGTACCTGATGGAATGATCATCATGGTGCACGCCAGGTTTGTTGCACTATCGTGGTGCATTGAAATGCATACTTAAGCATTTTTAATGAAAAATAATACGTCTAACGGGGCGGGATATTTTGCCTTGATGGTCAATTTTATGGCACGATAAGTGTAACAAACCTGTAAATATTCCCTATAAAAAGACTGTCAGTTGAGGACATTATGAAAAAACTGGTGCTATCGCTCTCTCTGGTTCTGGCCTTCTCCAGCGCAACTGCGGCGTTTGCTGCGATTCCGCAAAACATCCGCATCGGTACCGACCCGACCTATGCGCCATTTGAATCAAAAAATTCACAAGGCGAACTGGTTGGTTTCGATATCGATCTGGCGAAGGAATTGTGCAAGCGCATCAATACGCAATGTACGTTTGTCGAAAACCCGCTGGATGCGTTAATCCCGTCCTTAAAAGCGAAGAAGATTGACGCCATCATGTCATCGCTTTCCATTACGGAAAAACGTCAGCAAGAAATAGCCTTCACCGACAAACTGTACGCTGCCGATTCTCGTCTGGTGGTGGCGAAAAATTCCGACATTCAGCCGACAGTCGAGTCGCTGAAAGGCAAACGGGTAGGCGTATTGCAGGGCACCACCCAGGAGAGGTTCGGTAATGAACACTGGGCACCAAAAGGCATTGAAATCGTTTCTTATCAGGGGCAGGACAACATTTATTCTGACCTGACTGCCGGACGTATTGATGCCGCGTTCCAGGATGAGGTCGCTGCCAGCGAAGGTTTCCTCAAGCAGCCAGTCGGTAAAGATTACAAATTCGGTGGCCCGTCTGTTAAAGATGAAAAACTGTTTGGCGTAGGGACCGGCATGGGCCTGCGTAAAGAAGATAACGAACTGCGCGAGGCACTGAACAAAGCCTTTGCCGAAATGCGCGCTGACGGTACTTACGAGAAATTAGCGAAAAAGTACTTCGATTTTGATGTTTATGGTGGTTAATCGCCATCGGTGAAAGAAAGCCCGCTCCCTTCGGGTAACCGGAGGGAGACAAGAGGCGGTAATTCACCACACACGACAGGACAGGCTGCATGTTGTATGGGTTTTCAGGTGTTATTTTACAGGGTGCGCTCGTCACGCTGGAGCTGGCTATCAGCTCTGTAGTGCTCGCTGTAATCATCGGTTTAATTGGCGCTGGCGGTAAGCTCTCGCAAAATCGGCTTTCGGGGCTGATTTTCGAAGGATACACCACGCTGATTCGTGGCGTGCCGGACTTGGTGTTGATGCTGCTGATTTTCTATGGTTTGCAGATTGCGCTAAACACGGTGACGGAGGCGATGGGCGTCGGGCAGATTGATATCGATCCGATGGTCGCTGGTATTATCACTCTCGGTTTTATCTACGGTGCTTATTTTACCGAAACGTTCCGTGGCGCGTTTATGGCAGTGCCGAAAGGACATATAGAAGCGGCGACGGCGTTCGGTTTTACTCGTGGGCAAGTGTTTCGGCGGATCATGTTTCCGGCGATGATGCGTTACGCCCTGCCAGGCATTGGCAACAACTGGCAGGTGATCCTCAAATCTACAGCCCTGGTTTCGTTACTCGGCCTGGAAGATGTGGTCAAAGCCACGCAGTTGGCAGGAAAAAGTACCTGGGAACCGTTCTATTTCGCCATCGTCTGTGGCGTGATTTATCTGGTTTTCACCACCGTTTCCAATGGTGTGCTGCTGTTCCTTGAGCGCCGCTATTCCGTGGGTGTGAAGAGGGCTGACCTGTGATCGAAATCTTACATGAATACTGGAAACCACTGCTGTGGACCGATGGTTATCGTTTTACCGGCGTGGCGATCACCCTGTGGCTGCTGATTTTGTCGGTAGTGATAGGCGGAATTCTGGCGCTGTTTCTGGCGATTGGTCGCGTCTCAAGTAATAAATATATCCAGTTTCCAATCTGGCTATTTACGTATATTTTTCGCGGTACGCCGCTGTATGTTCAGCTGCTGGTGTTCTATTCTGGCATGTACACGCTGGAGATTGTTAAGGGCACCGAGTTCCTTAATGCCTTTTTCCGCAGTGGCCTGAACTGTACCGTGCTGGCGCTGACGCTCAACACCTGTGCTTACACCACTGAGATTTTTGCCGGGGCGATCCGTTCGGTGCCGCACGGGGAAATCGAAGCCGCCAGAGCCTACGGTTTCTCAAGCTTTAAAATGTATCGCTGCATTATTTTGCCATCGGCGCTGCGTATTGCGTTACCGGCCTACAGCAACGAAGTGATCCTGATGTTGCATTCTACTGCGCTGGCTTTTACCGCCACAGTGCCGGATCTGCTGAAAATTGCCCGCGATATCAACGCCGCCACGTATCAACCATTTACCGCCTTCGGCATTGCCGCTGTGCTCTATTTAATTATCTCTTATGTCCTGATAAGCCTGTTCCGTAAAGCGGAAAAACGCTGGTTGCAGCATGTGAAACCTTCTTCAACGCACTGAGAATACGATGTCCGAGAATAAATTAAACGTTATCGATTTGCACAAACGCTACGGCGAACATGAAGTGCTGAAAGGGGTGTCACTGCAAGCGAATGCCGGAGATGTAATAAGCATCATCGGATCGTCGGGATCGGGGAAAAGTACCTTTCTGCGTTGCATTAACTTTCTCGAAAAACCGAGCGAAGGATCGATCGTGGTTAACGGCCAGACCATCAATCTGGTGCGTGATAAAGACGGCCAACTCAAAGTCGCCGATAAAAATCAGCTGCGCTTACTGCGCACACGCCTGACGATGGTGTTCCAGCACTTCAATCTCTGGAGCCATATGACGGTGCTGGAAAACGTCATGGAAGCGCCGATTCAGGTGCTGGGCCTGAGCAAGCACGAAGCACGCGAGCGGGCGGTGAAGTATCTGGCAAAAGTCGGGATAGACGAACGTGCGCAGGGGAAATATCCGGTGCATCTTTCCGGCGGTCAGCAACAGCGTGTTTCTATCGCGCGGGCGCTGGCGATGGAACCGGAAGTTTTACTGTTTGATGAACCTACCTCGGCGCTCGATCCTGAACTGGTAGGCGAAGTGTTGCGTATTATGCAGCAGCTCGCAGAAGAGGGAAAAACGATGGTTGTAGTGACCCACGAAATGGGCTTTGCCCGCCACGTCTCCACGCATGTAATTTTTCTTCATCAAGGGAAAATTGAAGAAGAGGGGGCGCCAGAACAGTTATTCGGCAACCCGCAAAGTCCGCGTCTGCAACAGTTCCTTAAAGGTTCGCTGAAATAATTACCTCTCCGGTGGCTAATGCTGCCGGAGTATTTTCAGGGGGAATTTGCGAGTCAGCTTCCGCTGAAATGTAAAAGTTGCAGTCCGCTAAAAATACTTCTGAATTCGCTGTCCAAAGATAAAAACTGCCTGCTGCATTAGCTATTAAGGATGGGTATTGTCACGTCATCTTAAATTTGAGGGGTGACGGAACGCCATGACAATATCGACAACTTCCACGCCGCATGATGCGGTATTTAAATCTTTTTTACGCCATCCAGACACCGCGCGGGATTTTATTGATATTCATCTTCCCGCACCGCTGCGCAAACTGTGTGATTTAACGACGCTCAAACTGGAACCCAACAGTTTTATTGATGAAGACCTGCGGCAATATTATTCCGACCTCTTGTGGTCTGTGAAAACGCAGGAGGGCGCGGGCTATATTTATGTAGTGATAGAGCACCAAAGTAAGCCAGAAGAATTAATGGCTTTTCGCATGATGCGCTATTCCATCGCGGCAATGCAAAACCATCTTGATGCGGGCTATAAAGAGCTTCCGTTGGTGATCCCGATGCTGTTTTATCATGGTTGCAGGAGTCCTTACCCTTATTCTCTCTGCTGGCTTGATGAATTTGCGGAGCCAGCTATAGCCCGCAAAATTTATTCATCGGCTTTTCCGCTGGTGGATATTACCGTAGTGCCGGATGACGAGATTATGCAACATCGCAAAATGGCGTTGTTGGAATTAATTCAGAAACATATCCGTCAGCGCGATCTGTTGGGATTAGTCGATCAAATTGTTTCGCTGCTAGTTACAGGGAACACTAATGACAGACAGCTAAAAGCTCTGTTTAATTACGTATTACAAACAGGGGATGCCCAGCGTTTCCGAGCATTTATTGGTGAGATAGCGGAACGTGCACCACAAGAAAAGGAGAAACTGATGACCATTGCTGACAGATTACGTGAAGAAGGGCGGAATGATGGATTAATTCTGGGCAAACGTGAAGAAGCCCTGCGTATTGCTCTGGAGATGTTGGAGAGAGGTTTAGACAGAGAGTTAGTTCTGATGCTGACCCGACTTTCGCCAGACGATCTTATCGCGCAAAGCCACTAATCCTGTAACGCCGGGAGTTAACTGGCGGATGTTTGCAGTAAACCACATCAGCGAACGACATCCGCCAGCGCCTCTTCTAAATCGTACCAGCGAAACGCAAAACCCGCTTCTTCCAGCCGTTTTGGCAACGCACGTTGTCCGCCCAAGACCAGAACCGATGATTCCCCCATCAGCAAGCGAATAGCTGTGGCAGGGACGCGCAAAATCGCCGGGCGATGCAGCGCATGACCAAGCGCATGGGCAAATTGTTCATTGTGTACCGGATATGGCGAGACCATATTAAATGGCCCGCGCAGATCGTTATCCAGCAGCCAGAGAATACCGTTGACCATATCATCAATATGAATCCAGGCCAGATACTGCCGACCGGAGCCAATCGGACCGCCCAGGCCAAGGCGAAACGGAGGCAGCATTTTACCGAGGATACCGCCATCCGAAGCCAGTACTACGCCGGTACGCAGCAGGCACACTCGTGTTTTGTCGCTTTGCGCCCGACAGGCAATTTCCTCCCAACGGGCGCAGAGTTTATGGGTAAATTCGTTATGTGGCGGTTCTTCTTCGGTGACCACGACTTCACCTAAGTCACCATAATATCCCGCCGCCGAGCCGGAAATGAGCACTGACGGCGGCGTGTAGCTGGCGTTAATCAAATCCACCAGTTTTTGCGTTATATTCCAGCGGCTTTGGCAGAGGCTATCTTTTTGCTCGCGAGTCCAGCGTTTATCGGCTATTGGTTCACCGGCCAGATTGATCACCGCATCAACGCCGTTGAGGTTGCTTTGATCGGCAAGCTCTTGCCATAGTGTCACCTGGGAGCCGAGAACTGAGCTGGCTTTCTGCGGGTTACGTGTTACAACCGTGACCTGATGGCCCAGTTCCAACAAACGTGGGATTAAATGACGACCAATTAATCCCGTTCCTCCAGTGATCACTATGTTCATGCAGCCTCCCGATATGGCGGTTAACGCTGCCAGCGTAAGGTCATGGATACCGAATCCGCGTAGCGCAGCGCGTGCAATTTATCGATCTCCACTTCAGCATACGTCACCCAGTGATGTTCACGTGCGATATCGAGCACATCCTGAGTTAATTTTTCCAGCAAAGAGAAACGGTTATTCTCTACATGCTGAATAATGTTTTTCGTTACGGTGCGATAATTCAGCGCATCGTTGATATCTTCACTGGTTCGCGCTTTATCGGCGGGGTAGTGGATCGTCACATTGATAACAATATCCTGACGGTTGTTAATCTCTTCGTCCTTAATGCCAATAAACGTTCGTAAACGAAGGTTCTTTATCCGAATAATCGCGGCAGGTTGTGCCATTGCAGGTTCTCCGTTGTTTTATTTAGGATTAAATAATACACGAGAACCAGGTTCTGTTAACTATTCGAAATCTCATCATTTACTTGTGCTTTTAGTAGCGCCTGCCCGGTAGCAGGACGTGAGCGGATTCGTTCATACCAGTTTTTTACTGCCGGATACATTGCGAGTTCAATTCGCTGGCGAGTCCAGGCATTAACCCACGGCCAACAGGCAATATCTGCAATGCTGTAGTTTTCACCGCCCAGCCAGGGCGAGTTTTCCAGGCGCTTATTCAATACATGATACAGACGCTGAGTTTCAACCTGATAACGCTCAATTGCATAGGGAATAGTCTGTGGCGCTGCATGATTAAAATGGTGATTTTGCCCGAGCATCGGCCCCAGGCCTCCAACCTGCCAGAATAACCACTGTAATGTAGTGGCGCGCTCACGCGGTTGATGACCTAAAAATAGCCCTGTTTTTTCCGCCAGATACAACAAAATCGCACCTGATTCAAAGAGGCTTAATGGTTCTCCACCGTCAGTCGGGGCATGATCAACAATCGCCGGAATTTTATTGTTGGGCGAAATGCGCAAAAACTCCGGGCGAAACTGACCACCTTTACCGAGGTCAACTTTGATTAAGCGATAATCCAGTCCCGCCTCTTCGAGAAACAACGTAATTTTGTGACCATTCGGCGTTGGGGCGAAATATAGATCGATCATTGCAGCTCCGGTTATCTAATAATCTGAACACATCAAGTATAGAAAGCGCAGCGACTTGTGTAAGTTTTCATCAAGTCACCGTGACAAAAAGGCTCTATAGTTTGATAGCAAGCCCATTTATCGCTGAGGACATAATGAGTAAACCTGCAATCACGCTGTGGTCAGATGCCCATTTTTTCTCCCCTTATGTGTTATCCGCCTGGGTGGCGTTGCAGGAGAAAGGTCTGCCTTTTCATATAAAAACCATCAACCTCGACAGCGGTGAACATTTGCGGCCGACGTGGCAAGGTTACGGACAGACACGGCGCGTGCCGTTGTTACAAATTGATGATTTTGAGTTGAGTGAATCCTCTGCCATTGCAGAATATCTGGAGGAGCGTTTTGCTCCGCCGACCTGGGAGCGCATTTATCCGCTTGATTTGCAAAAGCGGGCGCGAGCACGGCAGATTCAGGCCTGGCTACGCAGCGATCTGATGCCCATCCGCGAAGAACGTCCGACGGATGTTGTCTTTGCTGGTGCGAAAAAAGCGCCACTAACGGCGGAGGGGAAAGCCAGTGTAGAGAAACTGTTCGCGATGGCAGAACATTTACTGGCACATAACCAGCCGAATCTGTTTGGTGAGTGGTGTATTGCGGATACTGATTTGGCGTTAATGATTAACCGCCTGGTATTACAGGGTGATGAGGTGCCGGAACGTCTGGTGGATTATGCAGCATTCCAGTGGCAGAGGGCTTCAGTTCAGCGTTTTATTGCACTTTCGGCGAAGCAATCTGGCTGATAGAGGCGATAGAATCCAGTATCATAGCTTACGTTTTTTCGACGAGGAGTGAGTGATGAAACTGATGTTTGCATCGGACATTCATGGGTCGTTACCGGCGACGGAACGTGTTCTGGATTTGTTTGCCCAGAGCGGAGCTCAGTGGCTGGTGATTCTTGGCGACGTGCTGAATCATGGCCCGAGAAACGCCCTGCCTGAAGGGTATGCGCCAGCCAAAGTAGCCGAACGGCTGAATGAGGTGGCGCATAAAGTTATCGCCGTGCGCGGCAACTGCGATAGCGAAGTGGATCAGATGCTGCTGCACTTCCCGATAACCGCACCGTGGCAACAGGTATTACTGGAAAAACAACGTCTGTTTCTGACGCATGGTCATCTGTTTGGCCCGGATAATCTGCCGACTTTAAACCAGAACGACGTGTTGGTGTACGGTCATACCCATCTACCAGTGGCGGAACAGCGGGGTGAAATCTTCCACTTTAACCCCGGTTCGGTAAGCATCCCGAAAGGCGGTTATCCGGCGAGCTATGGCATGTTGGATGATGACGTACTAAGCGTAATCGCACTCAATGATCAAAGTATCATTGCGCAGATCGCGATTAATCCGTAATTTACCCACAACTCAAAATGCGCCGTAAGAGCGCCAGAAAAAGAAGGTTTCCTGATAATGGAACAGCGTCGTTTGGCAAGTACTGAATGGGTGGATATTGTCAATGAAGAGAACGAAGTCATTGCACAAGCCAGCCGGGAACAAATGCGGGCACAGTGTCTGCGTCATCGTGCAACTTATATTGTCGTGCATGATGGCATGGGCAAAATTCTTGTGCAGCGTCGTACCGAGACAAAAGACTTTTTACCCGGCATGTTAGATGCGACCGCTGGTGGTGTGGTCCAGGCCGATGAGCAACTGCTGGAATCCGCACGTCGCGAAGCGGAAGAAGAGTTGGGCATTGCCGGTGTCCCCTTTGCCGAGCACGGGCAGTTCTATTTCGAAGATAAAAATTGCCGTGTCTGGGGCGCGCTGTTCAGTTGTGTCTCTCACGGTCCATTCGCCCTCCAGGAAGATGAAGTCAGTGAAGTTTGCTGGCTAACGCCGGAAGAAATCACCGCACGTTGCGATGAGTTTACTCCAGACTCGCTGAAAGCACTGGCGTTGTGGATGAAGCGCAATGCCAAAAATGAAGCCGTAGAGACTGAAACGGCAGAATAAAAAAGAGCCGCAATTGCGGCTCTTAACATTTTTAATGGTAGCCCATTAACTGAGCGCCTATCACCACCACGCTGGACATAATAAACAGCAGTCCAAGCAGTGTCGCACCCACTTTCACCCAGTTACGGAAGTCCACCCGGCAAACGCCGAGCGTGGCCATTAACGACGCCGAGGTCGGGTAAATGATGTGACTGAAGCCATCGCCGAACTGGAATGCCAGCACGGTAACCTGGCGGTTAACACCGACCAGATCGCCAAGCGGTGCCAGTAATGGCATGGTTAGCGCAGCCTGACCAGAACCGGATGTCACGAAGAAATTAAATACCGCCTGGAAGAGCAACATAAACCAGGCCGCGACCGCGTTATCCAGACCGCTAATGGCATTGGCAATGCTGTTGAGGATAGTATTCAGCACGCTGGCCTCACCAGCTTCACCGTTACCCACCAGCAGCAAAATCCCTTTGGCGAAACCTACCAGCAGGGCAGGGGCGATCATCATTCGCGCGCCTTCGGTAAAGGATGAAGCCATGGTATTTACCGTCATGCCGTTAAGACGGAAGACAACGCCGATGATGCCAATCACCAGCCCCATAGTGAAGAACTGGCTGGCGATTTCTGGAATAAACCATGCATTAACGATCACGCCCCAAATTACCCAGACCATCACGGCGGTCAGGACAATCAATACCAGCCAGTCACCAAAGGTAAACGGACGTTGTTCAACATCAGCCTGCTTTTCACGAAAGAAGCGGTCGGACTCATGCACGCGTGACAGAAGAGGATTCTTTTTCACTCGTGAGGCATAAACCATGGTAAAGATCAGGCCAATCAGAGTCGCGATAACCCACACTACAATGCGCAGGCCGGAGCCGGAAAGCACCGGAACGCCAGCAATCCCCTGGGCGACAACCACGCAGAACGGGTTCATCCACGAGCTGGCAAAACCGATTTGCGTGGCGATATAGGTCACCAGGACGGTAGTAATACTGTCATAACCCAGTCGTACCATTAGCGGGGCAATGATGATGGCAAAGGCGACGGCCTCTTCCCCCATGCCGAACACCGCACCACCGAGCGAAAAGAGAATAAACAGCGCCGGAATAAAGAGAATTTCATTCCCTCGTGTATGGCGGATAAGCGCCAGGATGCCGTTATCAATGGTTCCTGTACGCATCACGATGCCAAATGCACCGCCAATCACCAGCATAAACATGATGATGCCAACGGCTGTCCCGTATTTCGATCCGGAGGTTAACCCTTCAAACGGGAAGTTCATCAGGCCTGGACGTTCATCTCCGGTCGTGAACAGTTGTACGCGATGATACTCAGGTTCGCCGGCCTCGTTGGTCAGAATGCGAAATGAGTGAGGGTCTACGACTTTGCGTGTTTTCGTCTGACCATCAACCTGGTACTGCACTTCCTGACTGTCAAACATCCCCACCGGAACAACCCATGTGGCGAGGCTGGTTAAAATAGCGACAAAAAAGATAATCACCAGCGTATCGGGCATTGCCCATCTTCTGGTTGGTTTGGATTCAGTTATTGCGGACATAGCGCAAATTTTCCCTTGCACAAGACAAAGTGGTAAGTATGCAAAGTGATATGGCGCAATTCATTGATGCAGCGCAGTTAAGCAAGATAATCAGAAAGGAGTAATGCAAATTAAGAGAATAAAAAACCGGAAATAGTGACTATTTCCGGTTCAGATATCCGCAGCGCAAGGCTGCGGATGATGACGAGATTACTGCTGCTGCTGTGCAGACTGAATCGCAGTCAGCGCGATGGTGTAGACGATGTCGTCAACCAGAGCGCCACGGGACAGGTCGTTAACCGGCTTGCGCATACCCTGCAGCATCGGCCCGATGGAGATCAGGTCGGCAGAACGCTGTACCGCTTTGTAGGTGGTGTTACCGGTGTTCAGATCCGGGAAGATGAACACGGTAGCGCGACCTGCAACCGGAGAGTTCGGTGCTTTAGATTTCGCAACGTCAGCCATTACCGCAGCGTCGTACTGCAGCGGACCGTCGATCATCAGGTCAGGACGTTTTTCCTGCGCCAGACGAGTTGCTTCGCGAACTTTTTCTACGTCGCTACCTGCACCAGAAGTACCGGTGGAGTAGGAGAGCATAGCAACACGCGGTTCGATACCGAAGGCAGCGGCGGAATCTGCGGACTGAATCGCAATTTCTGCCAGCTGTTCTGCGGTCGGATCCGGGTTGATCGCACAGTCACCGTAAACGTAAACCTGTTCCGGCAGCAGCATGAAGAACACGGAAGATACCAGAGAGCTGCCCGGTGCAGTTTTGATCAGCTGCAGCGGCGGACGGATGGTGTTTGCGGTGGTGTGGACAGCACCGGAAACCAGACCATCAACTTCATCCTGTTCCAGCATCAGCGTACCGAGAACCACGTTGTCTTCCAGCTGTTCGCGGGCAACGGTTTCGGTCATGCCTTTGTTCTTACGCAGCTCGACCAGACGAGCAACATAGCTTTCGCGAACCACTTCTGGATCAACGATTTCAATGCCTGCACCCAGTTCTACACCCTGAGACGCTGCAACGCGGTTGATCTCTGCCGGGTTACCCAGCAGTACGCAAGTTGCGATACCACGTTCAGCACAGATAGCGGCTGCTTTAACGGTACGCGGTTCGTCGCCTTCCGGCAGAACGATACGTTTGCCCGCTTTGCGTGCCAGTTCGGTCAGCTGATAACGGAACGCCGGCGGAGACAAACGACGGCTGCGCTCGGAAGTGGCAGTCAGAGAATCGATCCAGTCAGCGTTGATGTAGTTAGCAACATATTCCTGAACTTTCTCGATACGCTCATGATCGTCAACCGGAACTTCCAGGTTGAAGCTCTGCAGGCTCAGAGAAGTCTGCCAGGTGTTGGTGTTCACCATAAATACCGGCAGGCCGGTAGCGAAAGCACGTTCGCACAGTTTAGAAATGCGCGCGTCCATTTCGTAGCCGCCAGTCAGCAGCAGGGCACCGATCTCTACGCCGTTCATTGCAGCCAGGCAAGCGGCAACCAGCACGTCAGGACGGTCTGCGGAAGTCACCAGCAGAGAACCAGCACGGAAGTGCTCCAGCATGTGCGGAATGCTGCGTGCGCAGAAAGTGACGGATTTAACGCGGCGAGTGTTGATGTCGCCTTCGTTGATGATGGTCGCATTCAGGTGACGCGCCATATCGATCGCACGGGTTGCGATCAGATCAAAGCTCCACGGCACAGCGCCGAGAACCGGCAGCGGGCTGGATTCTTGCAGCTTCGCCGGATCAACATTGTTGACTTTAGCTTTGGAAGAGTCGTCGAAAATCTCGGACAGATCCGGGCGAGTACGACCCTGTTCATCAACCGGTGCATTCAGTTTGTTAACGATAACGCCGGTGATGTTGGTGTTTTTGGCACCGCCGAAGCTGTTGCGGGTCAGTTCGATACGCTCTTTCAGCTGTTCCGGGGTGTCAGTGCCCTGAGACATAACGAAGACGATTTCCGCGTTCAGCGTTTTAGCGATTTCGTAGTTCAGAGACTGGGCAAATTGGTGCTTACGTGTCGGGACCAGACCTTCAACCAGAACCACTTCAGCGTCTTTGGTGTTAGCGTGGTAGTTCGCGACGATCTCTTCCATCAGCACATCTTTTTTATTGCTGGAAAGCAGACCTTCAACGTAACTCATTTTCAGCGGTTCAGCGGCTGTCGTGGTGGAAGAATTCGCACGCACAATAGTCGTTGTCTGATCGGGCGCATCGCCACCGGTACGCGGCTGAGCGATAGGTTTGAAAACGCTCAGACGAACGCCTTTGCGTTCCATTGCACGGATCACGCCAAGACTGACGCTGGTCAGACCGACGCTGGTTCCGGTAGGGATCAGCATAATAATACGGGACACGGTTTATCCTCTTTCGTTACCGCCGGTTTGGCGGGTTACAAAACAGCACCGCCAGCAGGGCTGGCGGTGTGGAATCAGGCGGTCAGGCGGCAGGCGTCTTGCGCGATAACCAGCTCTTCGTTGGTTGGGATCACAACAGCAGGGCGGGTGCCTTCTTTGTTGATGAAACCAGATTTGCCGAAACGTGCAGCCAGGTTGCGTTCATGATCAACTTCAAAGCCCAGCACGCCCAGTTTGCCCAGAGACAGTTCACGAACCATCGCGGCATTTTCACCGATACCACCGGTGAATACAACAGCGTCCAGACGGCCATCCATCAGTGCAGTGTATGCACCGATGTATTTCGCCAGACGGTGGCAGTAAACGTCCATTGCGCGCTTCGCGTCTTCTTTAGTCGCGTAGTTGTCTTCGACATAGCGGCAGTCGCTGGTGACTTCGGTCAGGCCCAGCAGGCCAGACTCTTTGGTCAGCATTTTGTTGATTGCGTCAACGCTCATGCCCAGGGTGTCGTGCAGGTGGAAGATGATAGCCGGGTCGATATCGCCAGAGCGAGTACCCATTACCAGACCTTCCAGCGGGGTCAGACCCATAGAGGTGTCAACGCATTTACCGTTGCGGATAGCAGAAACGGAACCACCGTTGCCCAGGTGGCAGGTGATGATGTTCAGCTCTTCTACCGGTTTGTTCAGCATTTTTGCCGCTTCCTGGGTTACATAGAAGTGGCTGGTGCCGTGCGCGCCGTAACGACGGATGCCGTGCTCTTTGTACAGGTTGTACGGCAGGGCGTAGAGGTAAGACTCTTCCGGCATAGTCTGGTGGAACGCAGTGTCAAATACAGCAACGTTTTTGTCTTTCAGCTGCGGGAAAGATTTCAGAGCTTCTTCGATACCGATCAGGTGAGCCGGGTTGTGCAGCGGTGCGAAAGACGCCGCATCTTTGATACCCTGAATAACAGACTCATCGATCACTACGGAGCTGGTATACTTCTCGCCGCCGTGTACGATACGGTGACCGATAGCGGTCAGCTGCGCAGAAAGTTCTGGTTTTTGTGCCAGAATATTATTAACGATAAAGTTGAGCGCTTCGCTGTGAGCGGCGCCTGCACCTAAAGCCGCTTCTTGTTTATTGCCGTCCATTTTCCATTTGATGCGTGCTTCGGGCAGGTGGAAACATTCGGCTAAACCAGAAAGGTACTCTTCACCATTTACAGCATCGATGATTGCAAATTTCAGTGAAGAACTACCGCAGTTCAGAACCAGTACTAACTTACTCGACATGGAAGTACCTATAATTGATACGTGGCTAAAAAAACGTCAGGGAGCCATAGAGCGTAGCGCATGATGACACCGACATTTATGATTAACATCATGCACTGCAAATTTTTTTTGCATGATGGAATAAATATCTTGAGTCTATGCCATTTTGCGTAATTTTCAGCCAATGGCATAATGTATATGAATTTGACGACTCAATGAATATGTACTACTTAGGCCTTCAGGCTGCTAAAGGATACCTGATAGTGGGTATGGAAGACAAAATGTTTTGAACGTTGTCCCGCTGAGTTGTGAATTTGCACAAATTTTTGAATCTTTGTATGTGAAGTTGAGGTGAAGCATGTCAACGCCGGATAATCGTTCTGTTAATTTTTTTAGCTTGTTTCGCCGGGGACAGCATTACTCAAAGACGTGGCCGCTGGAAAAACGCCTTGCCCCGGTCTTTGTTGAAAATCGCGTCATCAAGATGACGCGCTATGCGATTCGTTTTATGCCGCCGATTGCTGTGTTTACTCTCTGCTGGCAAATTGCGCTAGGCGGTCAGCTTGGGCCGGCTGTTGCTACTGCACTGTTCGCCCTGAGTTTGCCGATGCAGGGGCTGTGGTGGCTGGGCAAACGTTCTGTTACGCCATTACCGCCGGCGATCCTGAGTTGGTTTTATGAGGTTCGTGGTAAATTGCAGGAGGCCGGGCAAGCATTAGCACCCGTAGAAGGCAAGCCTGACTATCAGGCATTAGCTGACACGCTTAAGCGCGCCTTCAAACAACTGGATAAAACTTTCCTTGATGATTTGTAATTGACCCCTGATTACGCATATAAAAGAAGGCAGACATCGGCCTTCTTTTTTTTCACCGTAGTAAAGTGATACAGGAGTCAACAATGGAAATGACCAACGCGCAACGTCTTATTTTGTCTAACCAGTACAAAATGATGACTATGCTCGATCCGGCAAATGCTGAACGTTACCGTCGCCTGCAAACAATCATTGAGCGTGGTTATGGATTGCAGATGCGCGAACTGGATCGTGAGTTTGGCGAGCTGAAAGAAGAAACTTGCCGCACTATCATCGACATTATGGAGATGTATCACGCACTGCATGTTTCCTGGTCTAATTTGCAGGATCAACAAGCTATCGATGAACGCCGTGTCACCTTCCTCGGCTTCGACGCCGCTACTGAAGCGCGTTATCTCGGTTATGTACGCTTTATGGTTAATGTTGAAGGGCGTTACACCCATTTTGATGCCGGGACTCACGGCTTTAATGCTCAGACGCCAATGTGGGAGAAATATCAACGCATGTTGAACGTCTGGCATTCTTGCCCGCGTCAGTATCATCTGAGCACTAACGAAATTAATCAAATCATTAATGCCTGAGGAGGCTAGCGTGCGGTGCAAAGGTTTTCTGTTTGATCTTGATGGTACGCTGGTGGACTCCCTGCCTGCGGTAGAGCGGGCGTGGAGCAACTGGGCGAGACGCCATGGATTAACGCCGGAAGAAGTGCTGGCTTTTATTCACGGTAAACAGGCAATAACGTCTCTGCGCCATTTTATGGTGGGGAAATCGGAGGCGGAAATTGCTGCAGAGTTTACGCGTCTGGAGCAAATCGAGGCTACGGAAACCGAAGGGATCTCCGCACTACCTGGGGCGATAGCTTTGCTCAATCATTTGAATAAAGCGGGTATTCCATGGGCAATTGTCACTTCTGGTTCTATGCCAGTTGCACGAGCCCGCCACAAAATAGCCGAACTTCCCGCACCGGAAGTATTTGTTACTGCGGAGCGGGTGAAACGTGGAAAACCAGAGCCTGATGCATATCTGTTAGGCGCGCAACTGCTGGGGCTTGCACCACACGAATGCGTGGTGGTGGAAGATGCTCCCGCAGGTGTGCTTTCAGGCCTGGCGGCGGGATGCCATGTTATTGCGGTTAATGCCCCGGCAGACACTCCACGTCTGAATGAGGTAGATTTGGTTCTCCATAGTCTGGAGCAAATTACTGTGACCAAACAGCCAAATGGCGATGTTATTATTTCGTGAAACACCTAATCATGATTTAGCCCCGTCTCGTCGGGGCTTTTTTGTGGCAGAATCAAGCCATCCCCCTCAATTAACAAGGATAAGTTGTGAACGGTGAATTGATCTGGGTTCTCTCATTACTGGCCGTTGCCATAGTCCTGTTCGCTACAGGCAGAGTGCGTATGGATGCGGTCGCTTTGTTTGTTATTGTCGCGTTTGCATTAAGCGGAACGCTGACGGTTCCCGAAGTTTTTTCCGGCTTTTCCGATCCCAACGTTGTGCTGATCGCCGCCCTGTTTATTATTGGTGATGGTTTAGTCCGTACCGGCGTTGCAACCGCGATGGGGACATGGCTGGTTAAAGTAGCAGGCAACAGTGAAATCAAAATGCTGGTTTTACTGATGTTAACTGTTGCGGGTCTTGGCGCATTTATGAGTTCAACTGGCGTCGTCGCTATCTTTATCCCCGTGGTGTTAAGCGTTGCCATGCGTATGCAAACGTCGCCGTCGCGCCTGATGATGCCGCTGAGTTTTGCCGGGTTGATTAGCGGCATGATGACGCTGGTGGCGACGCCACCTAACCTGGTGGTGAACAGTGAACTGCTACGCGAAGGTTATCACGGGTTTAGTTTCTTTAGCGTAACGCCTATCGGCCTGGTCGTATTGGTACTCGGCATCTTATACATGCTGGTGATGCGTTTTATGCTGAAAGGGGATTCCCAGACCCCGCAGCGCGAAGGCTGGACGCGTCGCACCTTCCGCGATCTTATTCGTGAATACCGTCTTACCGGACGTGCGCGCCGTCTGGCTATTCGCCCCGGTTCGCCGATGATTGGGCAACGACTGGACGACCTTAAATTGCGTGAACGCTATGGCGCAAATGTCATTGGTGTTGAACGCTGGCGTCGTTTTCGTCGTGTTATTGTGAATGTGAACGGGGTTTCTGAATTTCGTGCGCGTGACGTTTTGCTAATCGATATGTCAGCGGCTGATGTCGATCTCCGGCAATTTTGCAGTGAGCAATTGCTGGAGCCGATGGTTTTGCGCGGTGAGTATTTTTCCGATCAGGCTCTTGATGTCGGCATGGCGGAGATTTCATTAATTCCTGAGTCAGAGCTTATTGGTAAATCGGTGCGCGAAATTGGCTTTCGTACTCGCTACGGGCTGAATGTCGTGGGGCTGAAACGCAATGGCGTGGCGCTGGAAGGTTCGCTGGCGGATGAGCCTCTGCTGCTGGGCGATATCATTCTGGTGGTCGGTAACTGGAAACTGATCGGTATGCTGGCAAAACAGGGGCGCGATTTTGTGGCGCTGAATTTACCGGAAGAAGTGAGTGAGGCATCGCCCGCACACAGCCAGGCACCCCATGCCATTTTTTGTCTGGTGTTGATGGTGGCCTTAATGCTAACCGATGAAATTCCTAACCCTGTTGCCGCTATCATTGCCTGCCTGCTAATGGGGAAATTCCGCTGTATCGATGCCGAAAGCGCCTATAAATCCATTCACTGGCCGAGCATTATTTTGATCGTTGGGATGATGCCGTTTGCTGTAGCATTACAGAAAACCGGAGGTGTTGCGCTGGCGGTAAAAGGACTGATGGACATCGGCGGCGGTTACGGACCGCATATGATGCTGGTCTGTTTGTTTGTCTTGTCGGCGGTTATTGGGTTATTTATCTCTAATACCGCGACGGCGGTGTTGATGGCTCCGATTGCGCTGGCTGCCGCAAAAACAATGGGCGTATCACCTTATCCGTTCGCAATGGTCGTGGCGATGGCTGCATCCGCCGCTTTTATGACGCCAGTTTCTTCGCCCGTTAACACACTGGTTTTAGGTCCGGGGAATTACAGCTTCAGTGACTTTGTGAAGCTGGGTGTACCGTTCACCATTATCGTGATGGCGGTTTGTGCGGTGATGATCCCGATGCTGTTTCCATTTTGACGAGAGCCTGATGTCGCATCCGTCGCTTATTGCCTGATGCGACGCTGGCGCGTCTTATCAGGCTGTGTCGGCTGGTATCTGGCTGCTTACAGCGGTGAATCCTGGCTAATCTCATCGAGCGAAAGATGGAAGCTGGGAACAAATACTTCCATGAAGTAGTCCATCTCCTGGCTGCGGCGCGCTTCAAGCGTCGCTTCCAGCCGCGTTTTTGCCAGCAAAAATTCATTATTTCCGGCTGCGAGTTCTTCAAGGCATTTCAGATACGCACACAGCGCATCCGCCTGTTTAACCAGTGACTTTTCTTCATCGCTATACGCATTCTCATCGATTAAAGGCGCAAAGATATCCCGCAACTCCTCAGGAACCATATCGACAAGTTTTTGCTGAGCGATTTTCTCAATGGCTTTATATTCCTGGGCGATTTGCGAGTTGAAGTATTTCACCGGAGTAGGAAGATCGCCAGTGAGCACTTCAGAGGCATCGTGGTACATCGCCAGCAGTGCGATGCGTTCTGCATTCACCTGTCCGCCAAATTTGCGATTCTTGATGGCTGCTAGCGCATGGGCGACCATCGCTACCTGCAAACTGTGTTCGGACACATTTTCCGTCCGCACGTTGCGCATTAGCGGCCAGCGGTTAATGAGTTTCAGGCGGGAGAGGTGGGCAAAAAAATGGCTCTGTTTCATAGTGACCTTACGAGTGATGACATCCTGAGGCCATTGTGGAGGGATAACACTGCCGGATGCAATCTCCGGCAGTGAATTTAAGATTACAACTGATGATAACCGGAAAGGAAACGAGCGAACTTGCTCAAGGACAGTTCGATATCATCAACACGCGGCAGCGTGACAATGCGGAAGTGATCCGGCCACGGCCAGTTAAATGCAGTTCCTTGTACAAGCAGAACTTTTTCCTGTAACAGGAAATCCAGTACCATCTTCTGATCGTCGTGAATATTAAAGCGTTTGGCGTCGATTTTCGGGAACATGTACAGTGCGCCGCGCGGCTTCACACAGGAAACGCCTGGAATGTCGTTAATCAATTCCCAGGCGCGATTACGCTGCTCGTAAAGACGTCCACCCGGCATGATAAACTCGCTGATACTCTGATAGCCGCCGAGTGCGGTTTGTATTGCGTGTTGCGCGGGAACGTTGGCGCACAGTCGCATTGAGGCCAGCATTTCCAGACCTTCGATGTAGCCTTTGGCGTGTTTTTTCGGCCCGTTCAGCACCATCCAGCCCTGACGGAAGCCAGCGACGCGATACGTTTTCGACAGCCCGTTAAAGGTAATGGTCAGCAGGTCAGGAGCTAACGGCGCAATCGAGTGATGCTCTGCGTCGTCATAGAGGATTTTGTCGTAAATTTCATCGGCGAAGATAATGAGATTATGTTGACGCGCAATCTCCACAATCTCCATCAAAAGCTCTTTGGAATATACTGCGCCGGTTGGGTTGTTCGGGTTGATAATAACAATGCCGCGCGTGCGTGGCGTAATTTTGGCGCGAATGTCATCGAGATCCGGGAACCAGTCAGAGGATTCATCGCAAAGATAGTGCACTGCTTTACCGCCGGAGAGCGAAACTGCCGCTGTCCATAGAGGGTAATCAGGCGCAGGAACCAACATTTCGTCCCCACTGTTCAGCAATGCCTGCATTGCCTGAACGATAAGCTCTGATACACCATTGCCAATGTAAATATCTTCCACGGTAACATCACGCATACCACGAGCCTGGTAGTGCTGCATGATGGCTTTACGCGCGGAATAAAGGCCTTTGGAATCGCAATAGCCCTGAGCTGTCGGGAGGTTGCGTATCACGTCAACCAGGATCTCATCGGGTGCGTCAAAACCGAACGGCGCTGGATTGCCGATGTTCAGTTTCAGTACTTTGTTACCTTCTTCTTCCAGGCGTTTTGCTTCTTTCAGCACCGGACCACGGATGTCGTAACAGACATTCTCTAATTTGCTGGATTTTTCAATGGGGGACATGAATCTTGACCTTTTTGCTGTTATCGCCACTCCCTGCCGTGGAAGTCAGCTTAGAACAATGTACTCTCCCAGGGCGGCGTTTTGAAGTTCTGCAGAACAAGATTTTGCTAGCAGAGAAAGAGGAATTGTGCTGTTAATAACTTAATTATCGCAAAATAATAAGATGCATATACTTAATAAGCAATGTTTTGTAGTGATTTATTCTGAATATTAATTCGCTGTATGGTTTTTTTGTCTGGCAGATAAATGCGTAAAATTTCTTCGGCTTAAGAAATCACGAACATAAAGTGTTGATGATATTTTCGTTATAAGTGAAAAATTAACGAGTAGTGATTGCCGATGTGTCGTATAGGTGATGACGGGGGTAATTATTGTTAAGAGGAATTAATGAATGCGGGTGATGCTAATTAATTATTATTTAATATTCAAAAAGGTTTTGTTGTGCATATTAATAATAGAAGATTACTTTGCCTAACATAACATAACTTTGCATCAGATAATTCGCAATGACCCTTATAAATAAAAGGGTTTTAGGGTAAAATGCCTGCTTTAATGACGGAACACCTGCTTTTGATGCGGTCTCATCCTTGCTGTTTGTACGCGTATACGTATTAGCCGCGCTGCTGCGAGGGAGAGGAGCAGGGAGCAACATTTACATTTACACAAACTCGCGCATGTCATAAATAGAAAAGAGTGAGTAACTTAATAGATATGCGATCCCTGAAGATATATTCTGTGATCTACTTCAGGCATTATAACGGAACAATGTGAGCCACATTTTTAGTGCAACTCATATGCATTTTTACTTTCATCCGGGTTCCGGATGAAACTGCCAGGGAGGCACATTACAAATGGAATTGCTTGTTTGTGTGTGCACAGCATTAACCAGCTCAGTATGAGCCGCCAGTAAGTGATAATATATGATAAGTGCAAATCGTCCGATAATTAACCTCGACCTCGATCTGCTGAGAACATTTGTTGCTGTTGCCGATCTGAACACTTTTGCTGCTGCAGCTGCCGCTGTGTGTCGTACTCAGTCCGCTGTTAGCCAGCAAATGCAACGTCTGGAACAACTCGTTGGGAAAGAACTGTTCGCTCGGCATGGTCGCAACAAACTGTTAACTGAACATGGCATTCAGCTTCTTGGTTACGCCAGGAAAATCCTGCGTTTTAATGATGAGGCTTGCTCATCATTGATGTTCAGTAATCTTCAGGGCGTGTTAACTATCGGTGCTTCAGATGAATCTGCTGATACGATCTTACCTTTCCTGCTTAATCGCGTAAGTTCGGTTTATCCGAAACTTGCGCTGGATGTCCGCGTTAAGCGCAATGCCTATATGGCAGAAATGCTGAAGTCCCAGGAAGTGGATTTAATGGTTACCACTCATCGTCCTGATACCTTTAAGGCGTTGAACCTGCGTACTTCTCCTACGCACTGGTATTGCGCTGCGGAATATGTGTTGCAAAAAGGCGAGCCGATCCCACTTGTGCTCCTGGATGATCCTAGTCCGTTCCGTGACATGGTTCTGGCAACGCTCAATAAAGCGGATATTCCATGGCGCCTGGCGTATGTTGCCTCCACATTACCGGCGGTTCGTGCTGCAGTAAAAGCGGGTCTTGGCGTGACGGCAAGACCGGTTGAGATGATGAGTCCGGATCTGCGCGTTTTGAGCGCGGTAGACGGTTTACCTCCACTACCAGATACCGAATATTTGCTGTGCTATGATCCATCCAGCAATAATGAGTTGGCGCAGGTGATATACCAGGCGATGGAGAGTTATCACAACCCATGGCAATACAGCCCGCTGACTACCCAGGAGGGGGACGATTCCCTGTTGATAGAAGGGGATTACGAATAATCGTCCGGCAATAACAATTTCTGATGACAAGTTTGTAAAAATAAGCCACTGGTGACGAATAAAACGTCAGTGGCTTTTTTTACAATAAATCCTTAAGAATTTTCCTCACGACGAACAAAATCGTTCATTTTTCAATCATCAGCCATTCTCCTCGCTGACGAACAAAAATCGCCTGAAAAAAATCTCCTGCTACAATGATGTTAAAAAATGCGTAAAATTTTTGCTGTATTTTTGTTATGGATTAACAAAAGCGTGTCACAGATCAAGAAAATACTCTCTTTTGGGGGGAGGAATCGACACAAATTCCTGTCAAAATAGACCCGTATTTTTTCCATTGCTTCACAACGGACACGATTCAACAACATCTAATTTTCCTGGAGTTGTCAACAATCTGGGGCTAAAGGGCATTAAATGCAAAAGTTGTTGATATCATGTAAATTAATGTGAAGAAACCTTTGTTAAAGTTGACAAAAGGTTATAGAAAGGAGTAAAAGACCACATCAATTAGCTGTATAAAATAGTTTCTACAGTGATTGTAAGGTTTTTTTTATTCCTCCCCATGAATCGATGTGGCGTCCATCTGCCGTGAAGAGCAGTGAATCTGGCGCTACTTTTGATGAGTAAGCAATGAGTATGTCAACATCCACTGAAGTCATCGCTCATCACTGGGCATTCGCTATCTTTCTTATCGTTGCCATTGGCCTGTGTTGCCTGATGCTGGTAGGCGGTTGGTTTTTAGGCGGTCGCGCACGCGCGAGGTCGAAAAACGTGCCGTTTGAATCAGGTATCGACTCGGTCGGCTCCGCCCGCTTACGCCTGTCTGCCAAGTTTTATCTGGTGGCCATGTTCTTCGTTATCTTCGACGTTGAGGCGCTGTATCTGTTCGCATGGTCAACCTCCATTCGCGAGAGCGGCTGGATTGGCTTTGTAGAAGCGGCAATTTTTATTTTTGTGTTACTGGCTGGTCTGGTTTATCTGGTGCGTATTGGCGCGCTGGACTGGACGCCCGCGCGTTCTCGCCGCGAGCGTATGAACCCGGAAACGAACAGTATCGCTAATCGTCAACGCTAACCGCGAGGCATTAAGATGGATTATACGCTCACCCGCATAGATCCCAACGGTGAGAACGACCGTTACCCCCTGCAAAAGCAGGAGATCGTAACCGACCCTCTGGAGCAAGAAGTTAACAAAAACGTGTTTATGGGCAAGCTCAATGACATGGTTAACTGGGGTCGTAAAAACTCAATTTGGCCGTATAACTTCGGTCTTTCCTGCTGTTACGTTGAGATGGTGACCTCGTTTACTGCGGTGCATGACGTGGCGCGTTTTGGCGCAGAAGTATTACGTGCTTCGCCGCGTCAGGCTGACCTGATGGTGGTGGCAGGAACCTGCTTTACCAAGATGGCACCGGTTATTCAGCGTCTGTATGACCAGATGCTGGAGCCGAAATGGGTTATCTCTATGGGAGCCTGTGCCAACTCCGGTGGTATGTACGACATTTATTCCGTTGTACAGGGCGTTGATAAATTCATTCCGGTTGATGTGTATATCCCGGGGTGTCCGCCGCGTCCGGAAGCGTATATGCAGGCACTGATGTTGTTGCAGGAATCTATTGGTAAAGAACGTCGCCCGCTCTCCTGGGTCGTTGGCGATCAGGGCGTTTATCGCGCCAATATGCAATCAGAGCGCGAACGCAAGCGCGGTGAACGCATTGCCGTTACCAACCTGCGCACCCCTGACGAGATTTAATTTGCGCCTGTCGGCAAAGGCATTTTTCTTCGCTTATTCCTAAATCTATTGCGCGAAGCCACGCCGACAGTCACCACGGACCATATGCAATGGTGAACAATATGACCGACTTAACCGCGCAAGAACCCGCCTGGCAGACCCGCGATCATCTTGATGATCCGGTGATAGGCGAACTGCGCAACCGTTTTGGGCCGGATGCCTTTACTGTTCAGGCGACTCGCACCGGGGTTCCCGTTGTGTGGATCAAGCGTGAACAATTACTGGAAGTTGGCGATTTCTTAAAGAAACTGCCGAAACCTTACGTCATGCTGTTTGATTTACACGGCATGGACGAACGTCTACGCACCCACCGCGAAGGGCTACCTGCTGCGGATTTTTCTGTTTTCTACCATCTGATTTCCATCGATCGTAACCGCGACATCATGCTGAAGGTGGCGCTGGCTGAAAACGACCTGCACGTACCGACCTTTACCAAATTGTTCCCGAACGCCAACTGGTATGAGCGTGAAACCTGGGATCTGTTTGGCATTACTTTCGATGGTCACCCGAACCTGCGCCGCATCATGATGCCGCAAACCTGGAAAGGTCACCCGCTGCGTAAAGATTACCCGGCGCGCGCTACCGAATTCTCGCCGTTTGAGCTGACCAAAGCCAAACAGGATCTGGAGATGGAAGCCCTGACCTTCAAACCGGAAGAGTGGGGGATGAAGCGCGGCACCGAAAACGAAGACTTCATGTTCCTCAACCTCGGCCCGAACCACCCGTCGGCGCACGGGGCTTTCCGTATCGTTTTGCAACTCGACGGCGAAGAGATTGTCGACTGCGTACCAGACATCGGCTACCACCACCGTGGCGCTGAGAAAATGGGCGAACGCCAGTCCTGGCACAGCTATATTCCTTACACAGACCGTATCGAATATCTCGGCGGCTGCGTTAACGAAATGCCTTACGTACTGGCGGTAGAGAAACTGGCCGGAATTACCGTGCCGGATCGCGTTAACGTGATTCGCGTAATGCTCTCCGAACTGTTCCGTATCAACAGCCACCTGCTGTACATTTCCACCTTTATTCAGGACGTCGGCGCGATGACGCCCGTGTTCTTCGCCTTTACCGATCGGCAGAAAATCTACGATCTGGTAGAAGCGATAACCGGTTTCCGTATGCACCCGGCGTGGTTCCGCATTGGCGGCGTAGCGCACGACCTGCCGCGTGGCTGGGATCGTCTGCTGCGTGAATTCCTCGACTGGATGCCGAAACGTCTGGCGTCTTACGAGAAAGCGGCGCTGCAAAACACCATTCTGAAAGGCCGTTCCCAGGGCGTTGCCGCCTACGGCGCGAAAGAGGCGCTGGAGTGGGGCACCACCGGTGCTGGCCTGCGTGCCACCGGGATCGACTTCGACGTGCGTAAGGCGCGTCCTTATTCTGGCTATGAAAACTTCGACTTTGAAATCCCGGTTGGCGGTGGCGTTTCTGACTGCTACACCCGCGTGATGTTGAAAGTGGAAGAGCTGCGTCAGAGTCTGCGCATTCTTGAGCAGTGCCTCAACAACATGCCGGAAGGCCCGTTCAAAGCGGATCACCCGCTGACTACGCCGCCGCCGAAAGAGCGCACGCTGCAACATATCGAAACCCTGATCACCCACTTCCTGCAAGTATCGTGGGGGCCGGTGATGCCTGCCAATGAATCCTTCCAGATGATTGAGGCGACTAAAGGGATCAACAGTTACTACCTGACCAGCGACGGCAGCACCATGAGTTATCGCACCCGTATCCGCACGCCGAGTTATGCGCATTTGCAGCAAATTCCGGCGGCGATCCGTGGCAGCCTTGTGTCTGACCTGATTGTTTATCTGGGCAGTATCGATTTTGTTATGTCAGATGTGGACCGCTAATTATGCACGAGAATCAACAACCACAAACTGAGGCTTTTGAGCTGAGTGCGGCAGAGCGTGAAGCGATTGAGCACGAGATGCACCACTACGAAGACCCGCGTGCGGCGTCCATTGAAGCCCTGAAGATCGTTCAGAAACAGCGTGGCTGGGTGCCGGACGGTGCGATCCACGCGATCGCTGACGTTCTGGGTATTCCGGCGAGCGATGTCGAAGGCGTGGCAACATTCTACAGCCAGATCTTCCGCCAGCCGGTTGGTCGCCATGTGATCCGTTATTGCGACAGCGTGGTCTGTCACATCAACGGTTACCAGGGCATTCAGGCGGCGCTGGAGAAAAAACTGAACATCAAACCAGGGCAAACGACGTTTGACGGCCGCTTTACGCTGCTGCCAACCTGCTGCCTGGGGAACTGTGATAAAGGGCCAAACATGATGATCGATGAGGATACTCACGCGCATCTGACCCCGGAAGCGATCCCTGAACTGCTGGAGCGGTATAAATGAAAAACATTATCCGTACTCCCGAAACGCATCCGCTGACCTGGCGTCTGCGTGATGATAAACAGCCAGTGTGGCTGGATGAATACCGCAGCAAAAACGGTTACGAAGGGGCGCGTAAGGCGCTGACCGGACTTTCTCCGGACGAAATCGTTACTCAGGTAAAAGACTCCGGCCTGAAAGGGCGCGGCGGTGCAGGTTTTTCTACTGGCCTGAAGTGGAGCCTGATGCCGAAAGACGAATCCATGAACATCCGTTACCTGCTGTGTAACGCCGATGAAATGGAGCCGGGCACCTATAAAGACCGCCTGCTGATGGAACAACTGCCGCACCTGCTGGTGGAAGGTATGCTCATCTCCGCGTTTGCGCTGAAAGCTTACCGAGGCTACATCTTCCTGCGTGGCGAATATATTGAAGCAGCAGTGAATCTGCGCCGTGCCATTGCTGAAGCGACCGAAGCAGGTCTGCTTGGCAAAAACATTATGGGAACAGGTTTTGATTTTGAACTGTTTGTCCATACCGGGGCAGGGCGCTACATCTGCGGTGAAGAAACAGCGTTAATCAACTCCCTGGAAGGGCGTCGCGCTAACCCGCGTTCAAAACCGCCATTCCCGGCAACCTCCGGCGCATGGGGTAAACCGACCTGTGTCAACAACGTCGAAACCCTGTGTAACGTTCCGGCGATCCTCGCTAACGGCGTGGAGTGGTATCAGAACATCTCGAAAAGTAAAGATGCTGGCACCAAGCTGATGGGCTTCTCCGGTCGGGTGAAAAATCCGGGTCTGTGGGAACTGCCGTTCGGCACCACCGCACGCGAGATCCTCGAAGATTACGCCGGTGGTATGCGTGACGGCCTGAAATTCAAAGCCTGGCAGCCAGGCGGCGCGGGCACCGACTTCCTGACCGAAGCGCACCTTGACCTGCCGATGGAATTCGAAAGCATCGGTAAAGCGGGCAGCCGTCTGGGTACGGCGCTGGCGATGGCGGTTGACCATGAGATCAACATGGTGTCGCTGGTGCGTAACCTGGAAGAGTTTTTCGCCCGTGAATCCTGCGGCTGGTGTACACCGTGCCGTGACGGTCTACCGTGGAGCGTGAAAATTCTGCGTGCGCTGGAGCGGGGCGAAGGTCAGCCGGGCGATATCGAAACACTTGAGCAACTGTGTCGATTCTTAGGCCCGGGTAAAACCTTCTGTGCCCACGCACCTGGTGCGGTGGAGCCGTTACAGAGCGCCATCAAATATTTCCGCGAAGAATTTGAAGCGGGAATCAAACAGCCGTTCAGCAATACCCATTTGATTAATGGGATTCAGCCGAACCTGCTGAAAGAACGCTGGTAACCGAATTTCGATTAACGCTCAGTCTCTGACTGAGAAAACTGGAAGCATGCTAATGGCTACAATTCATGTAGACGGCAAAGAATACGAGGTCAACGGAGCGGACAATCTGCTGGAAGCTTGTCTGTCTCTGGGTCTTGATATTCCTTACTTTTGCTGGCATCCGGCGCTGGGAAGCGTCGGTGCTTGCCGCCAGTGTGCGGTGAAGCAGTACCAAAACGCGGAAGACACGCGTGGTCGCCTGGTGATGTCCTGTATGACACCGGCTTCCGATGGCACCTTTATTTCCATTGACGACGAAGAAGCGAAACAGTTCCGTGAAAGTGTGGTCGAGTGGTTAATGACTAACCACCCGCACGACTGTCCGGTATGTGAAGAGGGCGGTAACTGCCATCTTCAGGATATGACCGTGATGACCGGACACAGCTTCCGTCGCTACCGTTTCACCAAACGTACCCACCGCAATCAGGATCTGGGGCCGTTCATCTCCCACGAAATGAACCGCTGCATCGCCTGTTACCGCTGTGTGCGTTACTACAAAGATTACGCTGACGGTACGGATCTGGGCGTTTATGGCGCACACGACAACGTCTACTTCGGTCGCCCTGAAGACGGCACCCTGGAAAGCGAATTTTCCGGTAACCTGGTCGAAATTTGCCCGACTGGCGTATTTACCGACAAAACGCACTCCGAGCGTTACAACCGTAAATGGGATATGCAGTTTGCGCCGAGCATCTGCCAGCAATGTTCCATCGGCTGTAACATCAGCCCCGGCGAACGTTACGGCGAACTGCGTCGTATCGAAAACCGTTACAACGGTACGGTAAACCACTACTTCCTCTGCGACCGTGGTCGTTTCGGTTACGGCTACGTCAACCTGAAAGATCGTCCGCGTCAGCCAGTACAGCGTCGTGGCGATGATTTCATTACCCTCAACGCCGAACAGGCAATGCAGGGCGCAGCAGATATTCTGCGTCAGTCGAAGAAAGTGATCGGCATCGGTTCTCCGCGAGCCAGCGTAGAAAGCAACTTTGCGCTGCGTGAGCTGGTGGGCGAAGAAAACTTCTATACCGGTATCGCTCACGGTGAGCAGGAACGTCTGCAACTGGCGCTGAAAGTGCTGCGTGAAGGCGGCATTTATACGCCGGCGCTGCGCGAAATCGAATCTTACGATGTGGTACTGGTACTGGGCGAAGACGTTACCCAGACCGGCGCACGCGTCGCGCTGGCGGTGCGTCAGGCGGTGAAAGGTAAAGCACGCGAAATGGCGGCAGCACAGAAAGTGGCTGACTGGCAGATTGCGGCAATCCTCAACATCGGCCAACGTGCGAAGCATCCGCTGTTTGTTACCAACGTTGATGACACCCGTCTGGATGATATCGCGGCGTGGACTTACCGTGCACCGGTTGAAGATCAGGCGCGTTTAGGATTTGCCATCGCCCATGCGCTGGATAACTCCGCGCCAGCGGTTGACGGTATCGAGCCTGAGCTGCAAAGCAAAATCGACGTCATCGTGCAGGCACTGGCTGGTGCGAAGAAACCGTTGATTATCTCCGGGACGAACGCCGGTAGCTTAGAGGTGATTCAGGCGGCGGCTAACGTCGCGAAAGCCCTGAAAGGTCGTGGCGCTGACGTTGGTATCACCATGATTGCTCGCTCTGTAAACAGCATGGGGCTGGGCATTATAGGCGGTGGATCGCTTGAAGAAGCGTTAACCGAACTGGAAACCGGACGCGCCGACGCGGTGGTGGTGCTGGAAAACGATCTGCATCGTCACGCTTCTGCTACCCGCGTGAATGCTGCGCTGGCTAAAGCGCCGCTGGTGATGGTGGTTGACCATCAACGCACAGCGATCATGGAAAACGCCCATCTGGTACTTTCCGCCGCCAGCTTTGCTGAAAGCGACGGTACGGTGATTAACAACGAAGGTCGCGCCCAACGTTTCTTCCAGGTTTACGATCCGGCTTATTACGACAGCAAAACTGTCATGCTGGAAAGCTGGCGTTGGTTACACTCGCTGCACAGCACCCTGCTGAGCCGTGAAGTGGACTGGACACAGCTCGACCATGTGATTGACGCTGTTGTGGCGAAAATCCCGGAACTGGCGGGTATCAAAGATGCTGCGCCGGATGCGACATTCCGTATTCGTGGGCAGAAACTGGCCCGTGAACCGCACCGTTACAGCGGTCGTACCGCCATGCGCGCCAATATCAGCGTTCATGAGCCGCGTCAGCCGCAGGATATTGACACCATGTTCACCTTCTCGATGGAAGGTAACAACCAGCCGACCGCGCACCGTTCGCAAGTGCCGTTTGCCTGGGCACCGGGCTGGAACTCCCCGCAGGCGTGGAACAAATTCCAGGACGAAGTGGGCGGCAAACTGCGCTTTGGCGATCCGGGCGTGCGTCTGTTTGAAACCAGCGAAAATGGTCTGGATTACTTCACCAGCGTACCGGCACGCTTCCAGCCGCAGGACGGGAAATGGCGTATCGCGCCGTACTACCACCTGTTTGGCAGCGATGAATTGTCACAGCGTGCTCCGGTTTTCCAGAGCCGTATGCCGCAGCCGTACATCAAACTTAACCCGGCAGATGCTGCGAAGTTGGGTGTGAACGCGGGTACACGCGTCTCCTTTAGTTACGATGGCAACACGGTCACGTTGCCGGTTGAAATCGCCGAAGGGCTGACGGCAGGGCAGGTGGGCTTGCCGATGGGGATGTCCGGCATTGCTCCAGTGCTGGCTGGCGCGCATCTTGAGGATCTCAAGGAGGCACAACAATGAGTTGGTTATCACCGGAACTGATTGAGATCCTGCTGACCATCCTCAAAGCGGTGGTGATCCTGCTGGTGGTTGTCACCTGCGGGGCATTCATGAGCTTTGGCGAACGTCGCCTGCTGGGTCTGTTCCAGAACCGTTACGGACCTAACCGTGTTGGCTGGGGCGGTTCGCTCCAGCTGGTCGCGGACATGATCAAAATGTTCTTTAAAGAAGACTGGATCCCGAAATTCTCGGATCGCGTCATCTTTACTCTGGCGCCAATGATTGCCTTTACCTCGCTGCTGCTGGCCTTTGCGATTGTGCCAGTCAGTCCGGGTTGGGTGGTTGCCGACCTGAACATCGGGATTTTGTTCTTCCTGATGATGGCTGGTCTGGCGGTTTACGCGGTGCTGTTTGCGGGCTGGTCAAGTAACAACAAATACTCTCTGCTGGGGGCGATGCGTGCTTCTGCGCAGACCCTGAGCTACGAAGTGTTCCTCGGGCTTTCCCTGATGGGCGTGGTGGCGCAGGCCGGTTCATTCAACATGACCGACATCGTCAACAGCCAGGCGCATGTGTGGAACGTCATCCCGCAATTCTTTGGTTTTATTACCTTTGCCATCGCGGGCGTGGCGGTGTGTCACCGTCACCCGTTTGACCAGCCGGAAGCCGAGCAGGAACTGGCGGATGGTTACCACATTGAATATTCCGGTATGAAATTCGGTCTGTTCTTCGTGGGTGAATACATCGGGATTGTGACCATCTCTGCACTGATGGTGACGCTGTTCTTCGGTGGCTGGCAAGGCCCGTTGTTACCGCCATTCATCTGGTTCGCGCTGAAAACCGCGTTCTTTATGATGATGTTCATTTTGATTCGTGCGTCGTTACCGCGTCCGCGTTATGACCAGGTAATGTCCTTCGGCTGGAAAATCTGCCTGCCGCTGACGCTGATCAACTTGCTGGTAACGGCGGCTGTCATTCTCTGGCAGGCGCAATAAGGGGCACTAAGACCATGACCTTAAAAGAATTGTTAGTAGGTTTCGGCACCCAGGTTCGTAGTATCTGGATGATCGGCCTGCACGCGTTCGCCAAACGCGAAACGCGAATGTACCCGGAAGAGCCGGTCTATCTGCCGCCCCGTTATCGTGGTCGTATCGTTCTGACCCGCGACCCGGACGGCGAAGAGCGTTGCGTGGCCTGTAACCTCTGTGCGGTAGCCTGCCCGGTCGGCTGTATCTCGCTGCAAAAAGCAGAAACCAAAGACGGTCGCTGGTATCCGGAATTTTTCCGCATCAACTTCTCACGCTGCATTTTCTGTGGCCTGTGCGAAGAAGCCTGTCCGACCACGGCGATTCAGTTAACCCCGGATTTCGAAATGGGGGAATACAAGCGCCAGGATCTGGTTTACGAGAAAGAGGATCTGCTGATCTCCGGTCCGGGCAAATACCCGGAATATAACTTCTACCGGATGGCAGGTATGGCAATCGACGGCAAAGATAAGGGCGAAGCAGAGAACGAAGCCAAGCCTATCGACGTCAAGAGCCTGTTACCGTAAGGAGAGGGGCAATGGAGTTCGCTTTTTATATCTGTGGCCTGATAGCCATACTTGCGACCTTGCGAGTGATCACCCATACCAATCCGGTACACGCACTGCTGTACCTGATTATTTCGCTGCTGGCGATTTCCGGGGTGTTCTTCTCACTGGGCGCTTATTTCGCTGGTGCGCTGGAAATTATCGTCTACGCGGGTGCCATTATGGTGCTGTTCGTGTTCGTGGTGATGATGCTCAACCTGGGTGGTTCAGAAATCGAACAGGAACGCCAGTGGCTGAAACCGCAGGTGTGGATTGGTCCGGCAATTTTGTCGGCCATCATGCTGGTGGTGATTGTTTACGCCATTCTCGGTGTTAACGATCAGGGTATCGACGGTACGCCAATCAGTGCTAAAGCAGTGGGTATTACGCTGTTCGGGCCTTACGTACTGGCGGTGGAACTGGCTTCTATGCTGCTGCTGGCTGGTCTGGTTGTGGCCTTCCACGTCGGTCGTGAAGAGCGTGCGGGTGAAGTGCTGAGCAATCGTAAAGACGACAGCGCGAAAAGAAAAACGGAGGAGCGCGCATGATCCCCTTACAACATGGACTGATCCTCGCGGCAATCTTATTCGTTCTTGGCTTAACCGGTCTGGTTATCCGTCGCAATCTGCTGTTTATGCTGATTGGTCTGGAAATCATGATTAACGCCTCCGCGCTGGCCTTTGTGGTCGCCGGTAGCTACTGGGGCCAGACCGACGGTCAGGTGATGTACATTCTCGCCATCAGCCTCGCGGCGGCAGAAGCGAGTATCGGCCTTGCGCTGCTGCTGCAACTTCACCGTCGTCGCCAGAACCTGAACATCGATTCAGTAAGTGAGATGCGCGGATGAACATGCTTGCCTTAACCATTATTTTGCCATTGATTGGCTTCGTCCTGCTGGCGTTCTCCCGTGGACGCTGGTCTGAAAACGTCTCTGCGATCGTTGGCGTTGGCTCTGTGGGCCTGGCGGCGCTGGTGACCGCTTTTATCGGCGTCGATTTCTTCGCTAACGGCGAGCAGGCTTACAGCCAGCCGCTGTGGACGTGGATGTCGGTAGGCGACTTTAACATTGGTTTCAACCTGGTGCTGGACGGCCTGTCGCTGACCATGCTCTCGGTGGTCACCGGTGTGGGTTTCCTGATCCACATGTACGCTTCCTGGTATATGCGCGGTGAAGAGGGCTACTCTCGCTTCTTCGCTTACACCAACCTGTTCATCGCCAGCATGGTGGTTCTGGTTCTCGCCGACAACCTGCTGCTGATGTACCTCGGCTGGGAAGGCGTGGGTCTGTGCTCCTATCTGCTGATCGGTTTCTATTACACCGATCCGAAGAATGGCGCAGCGGCAATGAAAGCGTTCGTCGTGACCCGTGTGGGTGACGTGTTCCTCGCTTTCGCGCTGTTCATTCTTTACAACGAACTGGGCACCCTGAACTTCCGCGAAATGGTGGAACTGGCACCAGCGCACTTTGCTGACAGCAATAACATGCTGATGTGGGCGACGCTGATGCTGCTGGGCGGTGCGGTCGGTAAATCTGCGCAGTTGCCGTTGCAGACATGGCTTGCCGACGCGATGGCTGGCCCGACGCCAGTCTCCGCGCTGATCCACGCCGCAACGATGGTAACAGCCGGTGTCTACCTGATCGCTCGTACCCACGGCCTGTTCCTGATGACCCCGGAAATCCTGCATCTGGTGGGTATTGTCGGGGCGGTTACGCTGCTGCTGGCAGGCTTTGCTGCACTGGTACAAACTGACATCAAACGTGTTCTCGCTTACTCCACCATGAGCCAGATTGGTTACATGTTCCTCGCGCTTGGCGTACAGGCATGGGATGCGGCGATTTTCCACTTGATGACCCACGCGTTCTTTAAAGCGTTGCTGTTCCTGGCATCCGGTTCCGTCATTCTGGCCTGCCATCACGAACAGAACATCTTCAAGATGGGCGGTCTGCGTAAATCTATTCCACTGGTTTATCTCTGCTTCCTGGTGGGCGGCGCGGCACTGTCGGCACTGCCGCTGGTCACTGCGGGCTTCTTCAGTAAGGATGAGATCCTCGCGGGTGCGATGGCGAATGGTCATATCAATCTGATGGTGGCAGGTCTGGTCGGTGCGTTTATGACCTCGCTTTACACCTTCCGTATGATTTTCATCGTCTTCCACGGAAAAGAACAAATTCACGCTCACGCCGTGAAAGGGGTAACTCACAGCCTGCCGCTGATTGTGCTGCTGATCCTTTCCACCTTCGTTGGCGCACTGATTGTACCGCCGCTGCAGGGCGTGCTTCCGCAAACGACGGAACTGGCGCACGGCAGTATGTTGACCCTGGAAATTACCTCTGGCGTGGTTGCGGTCGTCGGCATTCTGCTGGCTGCCTGGCTGTGGCTGGGTAAACGTACTCTGGTGACCTCCATCGCCAACAGTGCGCCGGGTCGCCTGCTGGGAACCTGGTGGTACAACGCCTGGGGCTTTGACTGGCTGTACGACAAAGTGTTCGTCAAGCCGTTCCTGGGTATTGCCTGGTTGCTGAAACGCGATCCGCTGAACTCAATGATGAACATCCCGGCTGTCCTTTCCCGCTTTGCAGGTAAAGGCCTGCTGTTAAGCGAGAACGGCTACCTACGCTGGTATGTGGCATCCATGAGCATCGGTGCGGTCGTGGTGCTGGCACTGTTGATGGTACTGCGTTGAGTTGTTGGCTGAGTGAATATACCCGGCGTTGCGCCGGGTCTGTGAACTAAGAATAAATTTTAGGTAACTGTTCCTGAAGTACAGGCGTCATCGGCGAAGTCAGACCGGATACCGCCAGCGCACAGCAACCGGAGCGTACTTAAGTACGTGAGGATTGCGAGCACTGCCGGGATTCGGGCTGGCGAGTGAGATAGCCTGAGCAGGAGTAAATATAAGGGACATACTTAGCTATGTTATTACCCTGGTTAATACTAATCCCCTTTATCGGCGGCTTCCTGTGCTGGCAGACCGAACGCTTTGGCGTCAAGGTGCCGCGCTGGATCGCGCTGATCACCATGGGATTGACGCTGGCGCTGTCGCTGCAACTGTGGTTGCAGGGCGGTTATTCACTGACGCAATCCGCCGGAATTCCACAGTGGCAGTCTGAATTCGACATGCCGTGGATCCCGCGTTTTGGAATCTCTATCCATCTCGCCATTGATGGTCTGTCGCTGCTGATGGTCGTCCTGACTGGTTTGCTCGGCGTGCTGGCGGTACTTTGCTCGTGGAATGAGATCGAAAAATATCAGGGCTTCTTCCACCTCAACCTGATGTGGATCCTGGGCGGCGTTATCGGCGTGTTCCTTGCCATCGACATGTTCCTGTTCTTCTTCTTCTGGGAAATGATGCTGGTGCCGATGTACTTCCTGATCGCACTGTGGGGGCATAAAGCCTCTGACGGTAAAACGCGTATCACGGCGGCAACCAAGTTCTTCATTTACACCCAGGCGAGTGGTCTGGTGATGTTGATCGCCATCCTGGCGCTGGTTTTTGTTCACTACGATGCGACTGGCGTCTGGACCTTCAACTATGAAGAGTTGCTGAATACGCCAATGTCCAGCGGTGTGGAATATCTGCTGATGCTGGGCTTCTTCATCGCCTTTGCGGTGAAAATGCCGGTGGTTCCACTGCACGGCTGGCTGCCGGATGCGCACTCCCAGGCACCGACTGCCGGTTCCGTTGACCTCGCGGGGATCTTGCTGAAAACCGCCGCTTACGGTCTGCTGCGTTTCTCCCTGCCGCTGTTCCCGAACGCGTCGGCAGAGTTCGCGCCAATCGCTATGTGGCTGGGTGTTATCGGCATCTTCTACGGTGCGTGGATGGCCTTCGCTCAGACCGATATCAAACGTCTGATCGCCTACACCTCGGTTTCCCACATGGGCTTCGTGCTGATTGCTATCTACACCGGCAGCCAGTTGGCCTACCAGGGCGCGGTAATTCAGATGATTGCGCACGGCTTGTCGGCGGCGGGTCTGTTTATTCTCTGCGGTCAGCTCTATGAACGTATCCATACCCGCGACATGCGCATGATGGGCGGTCTGTGGAGCAAGATGAAATGGCTGCCAGCACTGTCGCTGTTCTTTGCGGTGGCAACGCTTGGGATGCCAGGCACCGGTAACTTCGTCGGCGAATTTATGATTCTGTTCGGCAGCTTCCAGGTTGTGCCGGTGATTACCGTTATCTCTACCTTTGGGCTGGTCTTTGCATCTGTTTATTCGCTGGCGATGTTGCATCGCGCTTACTTCGGTAAAGCGAAAAGCCAGATTGCCAGCCAGGAACTGCCAGGGATGTCGCTGCGTGAGCTGTTTATGATCCTGTTGCTGGTGGTGCTGCTGGTACTGCTGGGCTTCTATCCGCAGCCGATTCTGGATACCTCGCACTCCGCGATTGGCAATATCCAGCAGTGGTTTGTTAATTCCGTTACTACTACAAGGCCGTAAATCGCCATGACAATAACTCCACAAAACCTGATCGCACTGCTACCGTTGCTGATCGTCGGCTTGACGGTGGTGGTTGTGATGCTCTCCATTGCGTGGCGACGCAATCATTTCCTCAACGCTACGCTCTCGGTTATTGGGCTTAACGCGGCGCTGGTTTCGCTCTGGTTTGTCGGCCAGGCTGGCGCTATGGACGTTACGCCGCTGATGCGCGTTGATGGTTTCGCCATGCTTTATACCGGGCTGGTCCTGCTGGCGAGCCTCGCCACCTGTACTTTCGCCTACCCGTGGCTTGAAGGCTATAACGACAACAAGGACGAGTTCTACCTGTTGGTGTTAATTGCCGCGCTGGGCGGGATCTTGCTGGCGAATGCCAACCATCTGGCGTCTCTGTTCCTCGGTATCGAACTGATCTCTTTGCCGCTGTTTGGCCTGGTCGGTTACGCTTTCCGTCAGAAACGTTCGCTGGAAGCCAGTATCAAATACACCATCCTTTCTGCCGCAGCATCTTCTTTCCTGCTGTTCGGTATGGCGCTGGTGTATGCACAGTCTGGTGACCTGTCGTTTGTCGCGCTGGGTAAAAACCTCGGCGACGGTATGCTCAACGAGCCGCTGTTGCTGGCAGGTTTTGGCCTGATGATTGTCGGCCTCGGCTTCAAACTCTCTCTGGTTCCGTTCCACCTGTGGACGCCAGACGTATACCAGGGCGCGCCTGCGCCGGTTTCCACTTTCCTGGCGACGGCGAGTAAAATCGCTATCTTCGGTGTGGTGATGCGTCTGTTCCTTTACGCACCGGTGGGTGACAGCGAAGCGATTCGCGTGGTGCTGGCGATTATCGCCTTTGCCTCTATCATCTTCGGTAACCTGATGGCGCTGAGCCAGACCAACATCAAACGTCTGCTCGGTTACTCGTCTATCTCTCACCTCGGCTATCTGCTGGTGGCGCTGATTGCGCTGCAAACCGGCGAGATGTCGATGGAAGCGGTAGGGGTTTACCTGGCCGGTTATCTGTTCAGCAGCCTCGGCGCATTCGGCGTGGTCAGCCTGATGTCCAGCCCGTATCGTGGCCCGGATGCTGATTCCCTGTTCTCTTACCGTGGTCTGTTCTGGCATCGCCCGATACTCGCGGCAGTGATGACGGTGATGATGCTGTCGCTGGCAGGTATTCCGATGACGCTGGGCTTTATCGGTAAGTTCTATGTGCTGGCTGTCGGTGTCCAGGCACACCTGTGGTGGCTGGTGGGCGCCGTGGTTGTCGGTTCGGCAATCGGCCTCTACTACTACCTGCGCGTGGCGGTGAGCCTGTACCTTCATGGTTCAGAACAGCCAAACCGTGATGCGCCGTCAGACTGGCAGTACACAGCAGGTGGTATCGTGGTGCTGATCTCTGCCCTGCTGGTTCTGGTGCTGGGTGTATGGCCGCAACCGCTGATTAGCATTGTGCGTTTGGCAATGCCGATGATGTGAGTCGTCAGTCAGTAAGCTGAGAAAGCCGCCGACATGTTCGGCGGTTTTTTTATGGTGCCCTGACACCATCACCCAACAATAACCGTCAGCGCATGATTCCCTTGCCGCAGCATACGTCGATACGCACTAATCAGTTTTTCCATATCAAGCATGATCGAAGCAAAGAGTTGCCCCTCTAACTCCTCTGAAAAGGTCACTCCCGGATAAATTTCCATTTCATTGAGTCGCTTAATGGAAAACTGTTTACGCAGTTCATTTCGGTCGAGTGCCTCCAGTCGGTCAATAGTGGCGGCTAACTCCTGATTCCAGGTCAATCCCAGGAAACCATCGATGCCATCTTCGAGACTATGTTCACCGAGCACCGCACGACTCAGCGGATCATTCTTCGCTGGATCAAAAGCAGAGGTGCCCGTCAGGCCAAAATGTAAAAAGTCCCAGCGTTTATCAATATCCAGTCGCCTTGAGCCTGAAATCGTTTCATGAATATCGTCCATTAAAGATTTCTCATTAGACTCAATCAATTTGTTGGCCTTTTCTGAGTTAATTTCCGCAAAATACGCAATCATTCCCATATTATTTCTCCCGTCAGATTTCCTTTTGCGCATCTTAAAACAGACGGGGGGAAATAAAATATACAAGCTGCTTTTTCTGGAGCCGCCTCGAGAAAATTTTATTATTTACTGTTGTACAACAAGGTTATAACACCATCCACCACCTGCGCCATTTTCTGATAGTTCAGTCTGTCTGCGGTATCACCGGGCAGGTGATATTGTTTATTACGATAAAAAGCGGTGTCTGTAATCATGACGGCGGGGATATCTTGCTGCCAGTAATTAAGATGGTCAGAGAAATCGATACCGGGAATAAAACCAGGACATAGGCGAGTCTGTTATTTATCACTATTAATGATAAATATCATGCTCAAATATATTGTTGGCTTGATAGATTTATATAAAAGTAGCCTGAGTCATTGGCTGATGAAACAGGGCGATTTTGCCCTGTTATCAATTAATTAAAAATTATACGTGAAACACCGCGAAATCGCTCGCCAGTTCTGTTGCCGGGAAAATTGCCCGGCACTCGCGTAATAAATGCTGACAGCCTTTATCATCATAGCGTGAGCTGACGTGAGTAATGATCAATTTGCCGACACCCGCCTCACGAGCCAGAGTCGCCGCCTGACGGCTTGAACTGTGCCCACGGCTGTTGGCTTTGGCTTCCATCTCCATATCCAGCGTTGTTTCGTGAACCATTATGTCGACACCTTTAGCAAGATCGATTGCGGCATCGCAAGGGCCGGTATCACCGAAAATGGCGATTGATTTACCCGGTGTAGGCGCGGCTAAGTAATCAGCGCCGTTAATCTGCCGACCGTCTTCCAGCGTGACTGTTTTGCCTTTTTTCAAATCCTGGAACAGCGGACCCGGTTGTACGCCGGCATCTTTTAACGCCTGAGCACTTAGCGCGCCTGGTTTATCATGTTCTTCAATACGATAGCCGTAACACTCCAGTGGATGTTCCATCGGGTAAGCGGTCACTTTGCGCAGTCCATCATCAACTATTTCTCCAGCCGTAATTTCAACAATTTCCAGCGGATAATCCGTCCACGAGCCGCTAATGCGTAACGCTGTCTCAACAAATTCACGGATACCTTTCGGACCATAAATTGTTAATGGTTGCACAATGCCTGACATGGAACGACTGCATAGCAATCCTGGCAAGCCGAAAAGATGATCGCCATGAAGATGGCTTATAAAAATCCTGTCCAGTTTTCCGGGGTTAAATGCCGTGTGCAACATCTGGTGTTGTGTACCTTCACCACAATCAAATAACCAAAGCCCGGCTTGCGTCGGATGTTGCAGATTAAGCAATATTGCCGTGACATTACGTGTCCGGGTCGGAACACCTGCCGAAGTGCCTAAAAAAATTAATTCCATGAGTTCATCACGCTGCTGAAAATATTCCGGCTAGTATAAAGCAAACAGCACAAAGGAGCCTTCCATGATCGACTGGCAAGATCTGCATCATTCTGATTTATCCGTTTCTCAGCTTTATGCCTTATTACAACTGCGTTGTGCGGTATTTGTAGTGGAACAAAACTGTCCTTACCAGGATATCGATGGCGACGATCTGGTGGGAGAAAATCGCCACATTCTCGGTTGGCATAACGGGACACTGGTGGCGTATGCGAGGATTCTGAAAAGTGACGACGAACTGCAACCCGTTGTGATTGGTCGGGTGATTGTCAGCGAAGCCTTACGCGGCGAAAAAATTGGTCAGCAATTGATGAGTAAGGCGCTGGAATCGTGTACTCGCCACTGGCCGGAGAAGCCGATTTATCTGGGGGCGCAGGCGCATTTACAAAACTTTTATGGGCAATTTGGTTTCATCCCTGTGACCGATATTTATGAGGAAGATGGTATTCCGCATATCGGGATGGCGCGCGAGGTTATTCAGGCGTAATCGATAACCGTTGTCTATAGTTAGTGGCAGGTTTTACGCAAATGGAGAACGAGAATGTCTAATCAGTTTGGTGATACACGTATCGATGACGACCTGACGTTGCTGAGTGAAACACTTGACGAGGTACTACGTTCCTCTGGCGATCCCGCCGATCAAAAATATGTTGAACTAAAGGCGCGTGCAGAAAAGGCGCTGGATGATGTGAAAAAAAGGGTAAGCCAGGCTTCTGACAGTTATTACTATCGGGCGAAGCAGGCAGTTTATCGCGCCGATGACTACGTCCATGAAAAACCCTGGCAGGGAATTGGCGTTGGCGCGGCTGTTGGACTGGTATTAGGACTATTGCTGGCACGCCGTTAAAACCTCCCTACACTGGGGTACTGCATTTTTTCTGTAGTACCCCGTATAATGTGAGGCTTTTAACAGGGAGAGGTTCGCGTGCAATCACTTACTACGGCGCTGGGAAATCTACTGCGCCATTTGTCGCAAGAGATTCCGGCGACACCCGGCATTCGGGTTTTCGACATTCCTTTCCCTCTCAATGACGCTTTTGATGCCTTAAGCTGGCTGGCCAGTCAGCAAACGTATCCGCAATTTTACTGGCAACAACGTAATGGCGATGAAGAAGCTGCCGTGCTGGGCGCAATCACCCGCTTTACGTCGTTGGATCAGGCGCAACGTTTTCTTCGTCAGTATCCGGAACACACCGACTTACGCATCTGGGGACTGAATGCGTTTGACCCGTCGCAGGGCAATCTACTTTTACCACGCCTGGAATGGCGGCGCTGTGGCGGTAAAGCCACGTTGCGGCTGACGCTATTCAGTGAAAATTCCCTTCAGCACGATGCAGTTAAGGCAAAAGAATTTATCGCCACACTGGCGAATAATAAACCTTTGCCCGCGTTACATTTAACCACCACGAAAGAACAACACTGGCCGGACAAAACTGGCTGGACGCGATTAATCGAACTGGCAACGAAAACCATCGCCGAAGGTGAACTCGACAAAGTGGTTCTTGCCCGGGCGACTGACCTGCATTTCGCAAGTCCGGTCAATGCAGCGGCGATGATGGCTGCCAGCCGGCGGCTCAATCTGAACTGCTATCATTTTTACATGGCCTTTGATGGCGAAAATGCTTTTCTTGGCTCAACGCCTGAGCGGCTATGGCGGCGGCGAGACAAAGCTCTGCGTACCGAAGCCCTGGCGGGAACGGTAGCAAATCATTCTGATGATAAGCAGGCGCAGCAGTTGGGTGAGTGGCTGATGGCGGATGATAAAAACCAGCGCGAGAACATGCTGGTGGTGGAAGATATCTGCCAACGATTGCAGGCCGATACCCAGACGCTGGATGTGTTACCGCCGCAGGTACTGCGCCTGCGTAAAGTGCAGCATCTGCGCCGCTGTATCTGGACTTCACTCAACAAAGCGGATGATGTGATCTGTTTACATCAGTTACAGCCAACGGCAGCCGTTGCTGGCTTACCGCGCGATCTGGCGCGGCAGTTCATCGCCCGGCACGAACCGTTCACCCGTGAATGGTATGCCGGTTCTGCGGGTTATCTCTCATTACAACAAAGCGAATTCTGCGTTTCCCTGCGCTCGGCGAAAATCAGTGACAATGTGGTGCGATTATATGCCGGAGCAGGCATTGTCCGAGGCTCAGACCCCGAGCAGGAGTGGCAGGAAATCGACAACAAAGCGGCAGGGTTGCGAACATTATTACAAATGGAATAGTAATGAGTCGCATCATTACCGATTCATATCAATAATCTATTTTTGTAGCTCCTTATACTTAGCCGCAATATTGATACCGGACAAACTCATGTCAGTAAGCGCATTTAACCGACGCTGGGCGGCGGTCATTCTGGAAGCATTAACGCGTCATGGCGTCAGACACGTCTGCATTGCCCCTGGCTCTCGTTCTACGCCGTTAACGTTAGCGGCGGCGGAAAATTCTGCATTCATCCACCACACCCATTTTGATGAGCGTGGGCTGGGGCATCTGGCACTGGGGCTGGCGAAGGTCAGCAAACAGCCGGTGGCGGTGATAGTAACTTCCGGCACGGCGGTGGCAAATCTCTATCCGGCACTGATTGAAGCGGGGTTAACCGGAGAAAAACTGATCCTGTTAACCGCCGATCGTCCGCCGGAACTGATCGACTGCGGCGCGAATCAGGCGATTCGTCAGCCGGGAATGTTCGCCTCTCACCCCATGCATAGCATTTCACTACCGCGTCCGACCCAGGATATTCCCGCTCGCTGGCTGGTATCCACCATCGACCATGCTCTCGGTACTCTGCATACTGGCGGAGTCCATATCAACTGCCCGTTTGCTGAACCGTTGTATGGCGAGATGGACGACACCGGGCTTAGCTGGCAACAACGTCTGGGCGACTGGTGGCAGGACGATAAACCGTGGCTGCGTGAAGCGCCTCGTCTGGAAAGTGAAAAACAGCGCGACTGGTTCTTCTGGCGGCAAAAACGCGGCGTGGTCGTTGCGGGTCGCATGAGTGCGGAAGAGGGCAAAAAGGTCGCCCAGTGGGCGCAAACTCTTGGCTGGCCGCTGATTGGCGACGTGCTGTCGCAAACCGGGCAGCCGCTGCCGTGTGCCGATCTCTGGTTAGGCAATGCCAGAGCGATCAGCGAGTTACAGCAGGCGCAGATTGTGGTGCAACTGGGGAGCAGCCTGACCGGCAAACGGTTACTGCAATGGCAGGCAAGTTGTGAGCCGGAAGAGTACTGGATTGTTGATAATATCGAAGGGCGACTCGACCCGGCGCACCATCGTGGACGTCGGCTGATTGCTAATATCGCCGACTGGCTGGAACTGCATCCGGCAGAAAAACGCCAGCCCTGGTGCGTTGAAATCCCGCGTCTGGCTGAACAGGCAATGCAGGAGGTTGTGGCGCGCCGAGATGCATTTGGTGAAGCGCAACTGGCGCACCGCATCAGCGACTATCTGCCGGAACAGGGGCAACTGTTTGTCGGTAACAGCCTGGTGGTGCGTCTGATTGATGCGCTCTCGCAACTTCCGGCAGGTTATCCGGTTTATAGCAACCGTGGAGCCAGCGGTATTGACGGACTGCTCTCTACCGCCGCAGGCGTTCAGCGGGCGAGCGGTAAACCCACGCTGGCGATTGTTGGCGATCTTTCCGCACTTTACGACCTGAACGCACTGGCGTTACTGCGTCAGGTTTCCGCGCCGCTGGTATTAATTGTGGTAAACAACAACGGCGGGCAAATTTTCTCGCTGCTACCAACGCCGACAAGCGAGCGCGAGCGTTTCTATCTGATGCCGCAAAACGTCCATTTTGATCATGCTGCCGCGATGTTTGAGCTGAAATATCATCGCCCGCAAAACTGGCAGGAACTTGAAGCGGCGCTTGCCGACGCCTGGCGCACCCCGACCACCACCGTGATTGAGATGGTGGTTAACGACACCGATGGTGCGCAAACACTCCAGCAACTGCTGGCGCAGGTAAGCCATTTATGATCCTGCACGCGCAGGCAAAACACGGTAAACCAGGTTTACCCTGGCTGGTGTTTTTGCACGGTTTTTCCGGCGATTGCCATGAATGGCAAGAAGTGGGCGAGGTGTTTGCCGACTACTCACGGTTGTATGTTGATCTCCCAGGTCACGGTGGTTCGGCGGCGATTAGCGTCGATGGATTTGATGATGTCACCGACTTACTGCGTAAAACCTTGGTTAGTTACAACATCCTTGACTTCTGGCTGGTGGGGTACTCGCTTGGCGGACGGGTGGCGATGATGGCGGCTTGCCAGGGGCTGGCGGGGCTTTGTGGGGTTGTTGTCGAAGGCGGGCATCCGGGGCTGCAAAATGCTGAACAACGCACGGAACGTCAGCGTTCCGATCACCGTTGGGCGCAGCGTTTTCGCACAGAACCATTAACGGCAGTATTTGCCGACTGGTATCAACAACCAGTTTTTGCCTCGCTTAACGACGAGCAGCGCCGGGAACTGGTGACGCTGCGTAGCAACAATAATGGCGCAACCCTTGCCGCCATGCTGGAAGCAACCTCATTGTCCGTCCAGCCTGATTTACGTGCTAACCTTAGCGCCCGCACATTTGCGTTTTATTATTTATGTGGTGAACGTGACAGCAAATTCCGCGCTCTGGCGGCGGAACTGGCTGCTGACTGCCATGTCATTCCTCGCGCCGGACATAACGCGCACCGGGAAAATCCCGCTGGCGTAATCGCAAGTCTGGCGCAGATCTTGCGTTTCTGACTAAAGGACACAATATGATTTATCCTGATGAAGCAATGCTTTACGCACCGGTTGAATGGCACGACTGTTCCGAAGGTTTCGAGGACATTCGTTATGAAAAATCCGCCGACGGTATCGCAAAAATCACCATTAATCGTCCGCAGGTGCGCAATGCCTTCCGTCCGCTGACGGTAAAAGAGATGATCCAGGCGCTGGCGGATGCGCGTTATGACGATAACATCGGCGTGATCATTCTGACTGGCGCAGGCGATAAAGCGTTCTGCTCTGGCGGCGATCAAAAAGTCCGTGGTGACTACGGTGGTTATAAAGATGACTCCGGCGTACATCACCTGAACGTGCTGGACTTCCAGCGCCAGATCCGTACCTGTCCAAAACCGGTTGTCGCGATGGTGGCTGGCTACTCCATCGGCGGCGGTCACGTTCTGCACATGATGTGCGATCTGACCATTGCGGCAGAAAACGCCATCTTCGGTCAGACTGGGCCGAAAGTCGGTTCCTTCGACGGCGGCTGGGGCGCTTCCTATATGGCGCGTATTGTCGGGCAGAAAAAAGCGCGTGAAATCTGGTTCCTGTGCCGTCAGTATGACGCGAAACAGGCACTGGATATGGGGCTGGTTAACACCGTTGTGCCGCTGGCCGATCTGGAAAAAGAAACTGTCCGCTGGTGCCGCGAAATGCTGCAAAACAGCCCGATGGCGCTGCGCTGCCTGAAAGCTGCGCTGAACGCCGACTGCGACGGCCAGGCGGGGCTGCAAGAGCTGGCGGGGAACGCCACCATGCTGTTCTATATGACGGAAGAAGGTCAGGAAGGTCGCAACGCCTTCAACCAGAAACGTCAGCCTGATTTCAGCAAATTTAAACGGAATCCGTAATGCGTAGCGCGCAGGTATACCGCTGGCAGATCCCCATGGACGCGGGGGTGGTTCTGCGCGACAGGCGGTTAAAAACCCGCGACGGGCTGTACGTTTGCCTGCTCGATGGCGGGCGCGAAGGGTGGGGAGAGATCTCCCCACTGCCGGGCTTCAGTCAGGAAACCTGGGAAGAGGCGCAAAGCGTGCTGCTTGCCTGGGTAAATGACTGGCTGGCAGGCGATTGCGAATTACCGCAAATGCCTTCCGTCGCCTTTGGCGTGAGCTGCGCGCTGGCAGAGCTTACTGATACGTTGCCGCAAGCAGCCAATTACCGTGCGGCACCGCTGTGTAACGGCGATCCGGACGATCTGATCCTCAAACTTGCCGATATGCCTGGCGAGAAAGTGGCGAAGGTCAAAGTGGGATTGTACGAAGCCGTGCGCGATGGCATGGTAGTGAATCTGTTGCTGGAAGCGGTTCCGGATCTGCATTTGCGTCTTGACGCGAATCGCGCCTGGACGCCGCTGAAGAGCCAGCAGTTTGCCAAATATGTCAATCCGGATTATCGCGACCGCATCGCTTTTCTCGAAGAACCGTGCAAAACACGCGATGATTCCCGCGCCTTTGCCCGTGAAACTGGCATTGCCATTGCCTGGGATGAAAGCCTGCGCGAGCCGGATTTTGCCTTTGTGGCGGAAGAGGGTGTGCGCGCGGTGGTTATCAAACCCACGCTCACGGGCAGCCTGGAGAAAGTACGCGAGCAGGTGCAGGCGGCGCACGCGCTGGGGCTGACGGCGGTGATCAGTTCTTCCATCGAGTCGAGCTTAGGCTTAACGCAACTGGCGCGGATTGCTGCCTGGTTAACGCCAGACACCATTCCGGGGCTGGACACGCTGGATCTGATGCAGGCGCAGCAGGTTCGTCGCTGGCCAGACAGCCCACTGCCGTTAGTGGACATTGATGCACTGGAGCGGCTGCTATGATCTTCTCTGACTGGCCGTGGCGTCACTGGCGGCAGGTGCGGGGAGATGCCATCGCCTTGCGTCTCAATGACGAGCAACTCAACTGGCGCGAGCTTTGTGCTCGCGTCGATGAATTAGCGTCGGGCTTTGCGGCGCAGGGCGTGGTTGAGGGCAGCGGCGTGATGCTGCGGGCGTGGAATACACCGCAAACGCTGCTGGCCTGGCTGGCGTTGCTGCAATGCGGTGCGCGGGTGCTTCCCGTCAACCCACAGCTTCCGCAGCCGTTGCTTGAGGAGTTGCTGCCCAATCTTACGCTGCAATTTGCGCTGGTGCCGGAAGGGGAGAACACCTTTCCGGCGTTAATGTCGCTGCAAATTCAGGCTGGAGAGGGCGCATATGCAGCTATGTGGCAGCCGACACGCCTGTGCTCAATGACGTTGACCTCTGGTTCTACCGGGTTGCCGAAAGCAGCTGTTCATACTTATCAGGCTCATCTTGCCAGCGCCGAAGGTGTGTTATCGCTGATTCCGTTTGGCGAGCACGATGACTGGCTGCTCTCTTTACCGCTATTTCACGTTTCCGGGCAGGGAATTATGTGGCGCTGGTTGTATGCTGGCGCGCGGATGACGGTACGCGATAAACAGCCGCTGGAGCAAATGCTGGCAGGCTGTACTCACGCTTCGCTGGTGCCGACGCAGCTCTGGCGTTTGCTGGTTAACCGTAGTTCAGTTTCCCTGAAAGCGGTATTGCTTGGCGGCGCGGCAATACCGGTCGAATTGACGGAACAGGCGCGCGAGCAGGGTATTCGTTGCTTTTGCGGCTATGGTCTGACCGAGTTTGCCTCCACGGTGTGTGCGAAAGAAGCCGACGGTCTGGCAGACGTCGGTTCGCCGCTGCCCGGTCGGGAAGTGAAAGTTGTTAACGATGAGGTATGGTTGCGCGCTGCCAGTATGGCAGAAGGTTACTGGCGTAACGGGCAACTGGTATCGCTGCTCAATGATGAAGGCTGGTACGCTACGCGCGATCGCGGCGAGATGCATAACGGTAAACTGACCATTGTCGGGCGCTTGGATAATCTGTTCTTTAGCGGTGGCGAAGGTATTCAGCCGGAAGAGGTGGAGCGGGTTATTGCTGCGCATCCTGCGGTTTTGCAGGTGTTTATCGTCCCCGTTGCAGACAAGGAGTTTGGTCATCGCCCGGTAGCTGTGGTGGAGTATGACCAGGACAGCGTGGATCTTAGCGAATGGGTGAAAGATAAGCTGGCCCGTTTTCAGCAACCGGTGCGTTGGCTGACGTTGCCATCAGAACTGAAAAACGGCGGCATTAAAATTTCACGCCAGGCGTTGAAAGAGTGGGTTCAACGCCAGCAGTAATGGAACATCCGTTTCACTTCTCATTTTTGCCATTCCATTGCCGTTGATAAAGAGTTTATCTGTTAATCTGTAACTTAATGTGAAAACTCTTAGTTAACAGGATAATGCAATGGAATGGCTGGTCAAAAAATCGTGTTGCGATAAACAAGATAAGAGACATGTACTTATGCTCTGCGATGCTGGCGGCGTGATAAAAATGATCGCTGAAGTGAAGAGTGACTTCGCCGTGAAAGTGGGGGATTTACTCTCGCCTTTGCAGAATGCGCTTTACTGTATTAATCGTGAAAAGTTGCACACGGTGAAAGTCCTCTCGGCAAGCAGTTACAGCCCCGATGAGTGGGAACGGCAGTGTAAATCGGCTGGGAAAATTCAGTAACGTTGTTTTGTCGTGGGAAGGAAAATCAGCATTAATCCGCTCGCAATACAGGTTACGCCCAGCAGCGCTTTCAGTGAAAAAGTCCCTTCCCAACCAGGAAGCACCATTGAAGCAATCCATACCAGTACATAACTCATACTCAGTAAGGCATAGGCTTTGCTGAGTGCCAGTTGATGTAACGCTTTATACCAGCAAAAAACGGAGATCAGATAACCAAGCAATCCGACCAGCAGAATCTGAGCACCGGTATCAAAAGCAAAAAACGCCGCGATAAAATCCCGCCACCGCGTCATCGATGGTAGATGACTTGCCGCATAACCCAGACTTAATTGTGCTGCAGAAGCAATCATGACGCTGAACAATCCCCACATCAGCCCCATTACACCGTACTCCCCAGGATCACAATGCCGCCAATAATGAATGCTACCCCGCACCAGTGACGCAGCGATACTGGCTCGTGCCACAGTTTTACTGCCGCCAGCGTCACCCAGACAAAATTCAGACTCAACATCGGGTAGGCAATGCCTACCGGAACGCTCTGCAAGACCAGTAGCCAGAGCACCATGGCAAGGCCAAGACAAGCCAGCGCCAGTCCCAGCCACAGTACGATATGTTTGCGCCGCTTTTTTATTGCCACAAAGCCGGTTGCCTGTTTCTGACACAACTGCCCGGCTACACTAAGCAGACTGGCAAAGACTAAAATCATCCAGATCATTTGGGGCGATACTGAATGAGCACCAGACGTCCCTGATGATCGATGGCATCAGCGGGCGGAATGGCGAGACTGTTGATATCTTCATCGCGGTCAACCGAAAGCACGAGTGTAATCATCCCCTCCTGACGATGTTGATTAAGCCAGTTTGTGAACTCATCACCGCTGACAAATCTCCCTTGCGCATCCGGATAATTAAGGCCGTATTTCAATTCACCCGTCTGGCGATACATGATGATGTCATCGCGTTGCAGGCTCCATGCCAGACCAGCGGCAACGCCGACGCTGTCGGTAAGAATATAGCGGCTTGGCTGCAGTGATTCTTGTGTCATCTCGACAAAAAATTGCGGATGTTTTCCTTCCATAACTCTGTCAGGAATTGAAAATCCTACCAGCAACGCCATCCCCAGCGGGCAAAGCGCGGCATAAGGCCAGGTTTTATCCACGTTTGTTAAGGTATACCAGCCGAAAAATGCCCATAGCGAAAAAATCGACCATGCACAGAAGACTTTATAGCTCTCGAAGGTTTGCCACACTGGAGTGTTCATTGCTCCCCAGGGGGAGACTACAAACGTGGCAATAATGCCAGTGACACCAAAAGCGATGTTAATCCAGCCATTCATCCGCAACGCCAGAGGATTATTTTTTGCTGCCAGCAAAGCGTAATGCGCCATCAGCATTGCCAGAGGTGCAAAGCAGGAAAGAATATAGGTAGGTAATTTGCCTTTCGCGACGGAGAAAAACAGCAGCGGCATTATCGTCCAGCTCAACAAATAGACGGTTGCGGAATGCTTGCGGTTTTTCCAGCCTGTGTACAGTGCACCGGGGAGTAACCCCAGCCACGGCAGGCTACCGGCAATAATGACCGGCAAGTAGTACCAGAACGGAGCTTTATGCTGGGCATCATCCATCGCAAAGCGTTGAATATGCTCAACCCAGAAAAAATAATGCCAGAAGTCAGACTCCCGCTGCGCTATCGCCAGTCCCCAGGGGAGAACCGTCAGTACGCAACTGATAACCGCCAGCCAGCCGTAAATAAAGAGATCTTTCCAGCGTTTTTGCGTCGCTACCCATGGCAGCACGCTTAATACCGGCACGGCAAGGGCGAGAAAACCTTTAGTCATCACCCCCATGCCGCAGGTGATCCCCAGCAGTAAAAATCCCACGCTTTTGCCTTTCCACGTCTGTGCCTGCATTGCCAGCCAGAAGCTGCACATTCCCGCCACCAGCCAGAATGCAATAAACGGATCGAGCACGGCATAAGTGCCGATGGCATAGACAATAAACAATGAGAGATAAATCACTGCGGCGAGTAGTGCCAGACGTTTATCGCGCCATAAGCGCAGTGTAAACCAGGCCACCAGCGCGGCGGTTAACAGGGTCGCAAAGATAACGCCTGCCCGCACACCAACGTTATTCGCACCAAATAGCCATTGCCCAATGCTGTTAATCCAGTATCCGGCAATGGGTTTTTCGAAATAACGTAGCCCTAACAGATGGGGCACAATCCAGTCGCCGGAAGCCAGCATTTCCCGACTAATTTCCGCATAACGCGTTTCATCCGGTTGCCAGAGCAGACGATAATTAATCGGCAAGAGATAATAGACGATGATAAACGCAAAGAATGCTACGTAATAGCGAACGGATTTCATGGAAGCATTCCCGCAGCTTGTTGGCAACCCAGCCAGCCTTCACGTCCGGCAATACTTCCGCGAACAACTTGTCCGAGCGGCAACGTTTCTGATAACAGTTCGCTTAAAGGGCAAAATGTCACGCCTTCCTGAGCTGCGCGTTTGAGGAGATCCACAAAATTATGCTGATAAGCGCAGCCTTCAACTTCGGCATGAATGGTATAAACCGGCGTGCCTTTATCTCGCAGGATGCGGTTGAGTAACCAACCGTTAAAATCTTCCGCTTTCACATCCCGACCAATCACTTCATCCCAGGTGGGTAAGGTCACCGGAATTTGCGTAGTACCGGGTTTTCCTGATTCGAGCAATGGACGAAACGGCATCGCCCCACGACAATCGCTGTTGTAGTGCAAATGGAACGCTTCTTTTGCTTCGATCACCTGCTGGTCGGCACGCCAGCCCGCAGCGGCAGAACAGGTTACCGGTTGGCCGATAATCTCTTCAAGGGTGCGAAGACCACGTGCAATATCGTCGACCATCGTTTGGCGATCCCAGTTACCGCTTTGGGCTTGCCAGGCATGGTGATCCCAGGCGTGTAGGCCGACTTCGTGGTATTTAGCCGCTTCGCGAATGATATCGGCGTTGACATAACCAATCTCTTTACCTGGCCATGCCGTACCGGCCAGTAAAATATCCCAGCCATAAAGCGATGCCGCGTTTGAGCGCAGCATCTTCCACAAAAACTGTGGTTTCACTAGTCGCCAGAGATGGCGACCCATATTGTCCGGGCCGACGCTGAAAAAAATGCTGGCCTGAATATTATGCTTACTCAAGATTTCCAGAAGGCGCGGCACGCCTTCACGGGTGCCACGAAAGGTATCGACATCAATGCGTAAGCCCACTTTGGTCATGATCATTTTTCCGTAAGATCGACAGTGCGCAGGAAGAAATCCAGTGTTTCGTCGATGGTTTCCTGCATATCAATTTTCGGTTCCCAGCCCAGGCAGCGGTGGGCATTGCGGATGCTCGGTTTACGATGCCCTACGTCCTGATATCCTTTGCCGTAGTAGCTGCTACTTTCGACAACCCGAAAGCCCGCAAACGGTGGGAAGTGATGGCGCAGTGGATGTTTTTCGAAGCTCGCCAGCAGCATCTCGCCCAGTTCCTCAATGCTCGCTTCGTTATCAGGATTGCCAATGTTGATAATTTCGCCGTCGCAGCGATTTCCCGCATTTTCGATAATGCGGTATAACGCTTCAATGCCATCCCGAATATCAGTAAAGCAGCGTTTTTGTTTTCCGCCATCAATCAGCTTAATCGGTGAACCTTCCACCAGGTTGAGAATGAGTTGCGTAATAGCGCGCGAACTGCCAATTCGCGCTGCATTCAGGTTATCCAGCCTTGGCCCCATCCAGTTAAACGGACGGAAGAGGGTGAACTGTAAACCTTCTTTTTCGCCATACGCCCAGAGCACCCGATCAAGTAATTGTTTTGAAACCGAATAAATCCAGCGCGGTTTATTCACCGGGCCGACGATTAAATTAGAATGGTCTTCATCGAAGTATTTATCGCTACACATCCCATAAACTTCTGAAGTCGACGGGAAGATGATTCGCTTACGGTACTTCACGCAATAACGGATAATGCGCAGATTCTCTTCAAAATCGAGTTCAAATACGCGCAGCGGGTTGCGGGTATATTCAATCGGTGTGGCTATCGCCACCAGCGGCAAGACGACATCACATTTTTTGACGTGATACTCAATCCATTCGGAATGAATACTGATATCGCCTTCGACAAAGTGAAAACGCGGATGATTCAGAAAACGGCTTATCGCATCGCTGCCGATATCCAGACCGTAAACTTCATAATGATCTTCGCGCAGCAGGCGTTCTGTCAGATGGTTACCAATAAAGCCATTCACCCCGAGGATGAGTACCCGGGTACGGTGTCGGGCAGCGCAGGTTGATTGGCTATTTAATCGTGAACCTTGCACCAGCCCCAGCGTTTGCGCTAATTGTGAGCCTTGCATGGTAATGCCGTCGCCCGCCTGTCCGGTGACGATTTCCAGCGTGCCATAACCACAGGCAATCAACAGCGGTGAAACAGAAATCACGCTGCCCGACTGTGCGGCAGTAGTAAGGGAATGAACGCGGGACGACCAGACTGTAAATTTCTGATTGCCAACATAGCTAAAGGCGCCAGGCCAGGGATCGGCAACGGCACGCACCATGTTGTGGAGTTCACAAGCCGGTTTATGCCATTCGAGGCGGCTGTCCTCCGGTGTTCTGCGACCAAAACAGGTGGCTTCGTTCTCACGCTGGGCGATTTCCAGAATATTACCGTGTTTAATAGCGGGTAACGTCTGTTCCAGTAACTGACGCGCGGCGTGGCACAATTTATGATGTAGCGTAATGGCAATATCATCTGGCGCAATGGTAACGCGTAGCTGGGCAATAATGGCTCCGGCATCGGCACACTTCATCATTCGGTGCAACGTAACGCCAGTTTCCGTTTCACCGTTCACCAGCACCCAGTTCAGCGGCGCGCGACCACGATATTTAGGTAACAGCGAACCATGCAGATTAAATGCGCCTGCGGGAGCAAGCTGCAAAATCTCGTCGCTGATCAAATGGCGATAATAAAAAGAGAAAATCACATCAGGTGACAGTTGGGCTATGCGCTCTACCCACAGCGGATGGTTAACGTTATCCGGCGCGTAAACCGGAATGCCTCTTTCCGCCGCCAGACGAGCCACCGAACCATAAAACGCTTTTTCGCCAGGATTATCGGTATGAGTAAAAATGGCGCTAATTTCGTAACCGGCAGCCAGCAAGGCTTCAATGCCCAGGCATCCCATATCGTGATAGGCAAAAACGGCGGTTTTCATTATTCATTTTCCTTGCTGGATGGACGGATAACTTGCTGAACAAAATAGCGGGGGCGGGCGCGGACATCGGTGTAGATCCTGCCGATATATTCACCGAGCAAGCCCATGCCGATAAACTGAGCGCCAATAAAGGTAAACAGCACGGCAAACAGCATAAAGACGCCTTCAGCCGCCCATTGTGGTCCGAAGGTCAGGCGTAAAATCACCAGCAGCACCGCGATGCTAAAACCGCCAATCGCAATAATGCTGCCGAGCAGACTCAGCATACGTAGCGGCGTAGTGGTAAGGCAGGTCACCAGGTCGTACATCAAATTAATCAGGCGCATAAAGCTGTATTTGGATTCACCAAACTCACGCTCGGCATGATGCACCGGAATTTCAATGGCGCGGCGGGCAAAGATATTCGCCAGAATAGGAATAAAGGTGCTGCGTTCATGGCAGTGCAACATCGCATCGACAATATGCCGGCGATAAGCGCGCAGCATACAGCCGTAGTCGCCCATCGCTTTGCCGGTGGTGCGCTGGATAAGCCGGTTAATCATCTTCGAGGCGGTTTTACGAAACCAGCTGTCCTGGCGATTCTGGCGCACAGTCCCTACCACGTCGTAACCTTCATCGGCTTTTTCCACCAGGTGGGGGATTTCTTCTGGTGGATTCTGGAGATCGGCATCAAGAGTAATGATTAAGTCGCCGGTAACGTGACTGAATCCCGCCATAATTGCCGAATGTTGTCCGTAATTGCGGTTAAGCAAAATAGACACAATATGGCTGCCCTCCGCTTGTGAGGCTTCGACCAGCATTTGCGCGGAATTGTCGTTGCTGCCGTCATCAACCAGCAGTATTTCATACTCTTTGCCCAGCGATTCACAGGCTGCGGTGGTGCGCCTGATTAATTCCGGTAAACTTTCCTGCTCGTTATAAATGGGAATAACCACCGAGACTTTCTTAACAGGGTGGATTTCAAACATGGCTTATTGTCCTGCGAGTTGCTGAAGGGCAGTGATGACGCGATCGGCATCGGCGGTGGTCATATCCGGGAACAGCGGCAACGAACAGATGCGTTCGCTATTCCATTCCGTATTCGGCAACGACAGCGTTGGAAAACGCTTGCGATAATATTTTTGCGTGTGGGCGGCGCGGAAATGTAACCCGGTTCCAATGCCTCTTTCTTTTAACGCTTCCATCAGAGCATCGCGGCTGATACCACAACGTTGTTCATCAACACGAATGATAAACAGATGCCAGGCGTGAACGTGCGACCATGCAGGAACGCTTAAAGGCTGGAAAGGGAGATCCGCCAGTGCGTGTTGATATTGCAGGGCAATTTCGCGCCGACGGGTGTTGAGTTGCTCTAATTTATTCAACTGCGTCAGAGCTATCGCAGCGTTAATATCGGTCAGATTGTACTTATAGCCCGGCGTTAATACTTCAGCCTGCGGTGCGCGTCCCCAGGTTTGCCTGTCATATGCATCGACCCCCAGACCGTGAAATTTCAGCATCCGTAGCTGGCAGGCGAGGTTTTCATTATCAGTAACAATCAGGCCGCCTTCCGCGCAGGTAATATTTTTGATGGCGTGGAAGGAAAAAATAGCGGTGCCCTTTGCACCAGTATGCTGACCTTTGTAATACGTACCGACGGCGTGGGCGGCATCTTCAATGACCGCGATACCGTGGCGTTCAGCAATGGCGCGAATGGCGTCAATATCTGCTGGCGCTCCGGCATAATGCACCGGGATAATCGCTTTGGTGTAGGGCGTAATGGCCGCTTCGATCGCTTCAGGCGTGATCATCAGCGTATCGCGATCAACGTCCACCATCACCGGCGTTGCGCCCAACAGGGAGATCATATTGAGGGTTGAAACCCAGGTCATGGAGGGGGTGATGACTTCATCGTCAGTGCCAATCCCCAGCGCCATCAGCGTGATATGCATTCCAGCAGTGGCCGAGCTGACTGCGATGGCATGTTGATTTCCTGTCAACTGGCAAAAGGCCGCTTCCAGTGCTTGATTCTTCGGGCCAGTGGTTATCCAACCGGATTCGAAAACCTCTTGAACTGCAGCGAGTTCTTCCGCGCCTATTGCCGGACGCGAAAAAGGTAAAAAGTCTGACATCGTTTTTCCTTCGGCCATTGAATACCTTTCCCTGTTATTCGCTAATATCTGTCATAGGGAACGTTATGTGTATTTTGCCATTTGGAGTGAAATTCTAAGGGTAGAATATTAATTTAACCTTAAGGAATGAATATAAGGCTTAAATATTATTTTTTTTGTTTTTGTATCTTATTCAGGCTTTTAATTTGACAAGATTTAAGGCATTTTGCGTGCATCGTAATGTTTTAATACTATCCCAGCCACTATTTGCCGGTGAAAATGTCGTTTGTTTTCGCGGTCATTTAGCTGGCTACGCTTGTCTATAGGTGGAGCTTAAGTGTTAGCTTTTAGTGGGACTTCGTTGAAGTCTAAAAAATATATCTACATTTTACTGGCGCTTGGGGCGATTGTGGGGCTGGGTACACATGCTGCCTGGAGCAGTAATGGTTTGCCGCGTATCGACAATAAAACGCTGGCCAGATTAGCGCAGCAGCATCCGGTTGTGGTTCTGTTTCGCCATGCGGAACGCTGCGATCGCTCCTCTAATCAATGCTTGTCAGACAAAACAGGCATTACGGTGAAAGGTGCTCAGAATGCCCGTGAACTGGGCAAAGCTTTTAGCGCGGACATCCCTGATTTCGATCTTTATTCCAGTAATGCCGTTCGGACTATTCAATCAGCGACCTGGTTTTCTGCTGGAAAAAAACTGACGGTAGATAAACGTTTTTTACAATGTAGAAATGAGATTTATAGCACAATTAAGGAGTTGCAAAGCAAAGCTCCAGATAAAAATATCGTTATTTTCACCCATAACCATTGTCTGACCTATATCGCAAAAGATAAACGTAGCGTGACATTTAAACCAGATTATCTGGATGGGTTGGTAATGCATGTTGAAAATGGCAACGTTTTACTGGATGGTGAGTTTGTTAATCGGTGATTTGTTAATATGACAGCCAATAATGGCTGTCATTACTGTTACATCAGACCTTTCAAACGTAATGTTTTCTGAGTGGCGACATTCAAATCATAGTGAGCAAGATCTTCAGGTTTTACCCATGCGTATTCCTGAAACTCTTCGTTAATTTTCACTTCACGGTTGGCAGAGACGCAGTCAAAGATCAGGTAAATCATATAAATCTCTTCCTTGCGGCCATCTGCATATGTCTTGATGCGAATATCATCACTGAACGTCCACGGCGTGATGTCAGTAAGAATCAGTTGCTCGCCCAGCTCTTCTCTGATTTCACGACGTAATGCTTCTTCAATGCGCTCACCGGGTTCTACGCCGCCGCCAGACAGCGCCCATTGTCCGGGGAAAACGCCGCGATCGTCGGCCATTTTACACAGCAGATAAGCACCATCATTTTGAATTAAGGGACAAACTATAGTCCGTTGCCGCATGGGAATATTCCTTACCACCAAAAATAAAACAAAAGAATACGGCAATGGATCAACGCGTGAAAGTGGCATTGGTCTTTTTTGCGATGATAATCATGGTGATTGTTTTTTTTGGTTTCATCTTTTTGGTGGCTACTTTTTCTGCACTTAATTATTCAAGAAGTATTTAGTTACAATAAGTTAGCAGATCGCTTTTTTCACGCATTGAATCCTCTGTGTCAGGCAGTACAATCCCGCAGCTTTGGGGACTTTTAATTATCTTCTTGCGGGAAAAGGTAAAAATGAAAAAATTTGCGCTGCCAGTTCTGGCTGGAATGCTATTGGTTTCTGCATCGGCAAATGCGATAAGCATTAGCGGTCAGGCGGGAAAAGAATATACCAATATTGGCGTCGGTTTCGGTACTGAATCGACCGGTCTGGCATTAAGCGGTAACTGGACACATAACGATGACGACGGTGACGTCGCGGGCGTTGGTCTGGGATTGAATCTGCCGCTGGGACCGTTAATGGCAACTGTGGGCGGTAAAGGCGTTTACACCAACCCGAACGACGGCGATGAAGGTTATGCCGCAGCGGTAGGCGGTGGCTTGCAGTGGCAAATTGGCGATAGCTTCCGTCTGTTTGGTGAGTATTACTACTCTCCGGATTCGCTCTCCAGCGGTATTAAAAGTTATGAAGAAGCGAATGCTGGCGCGCGTTACACCATTATGCGTCCAGTCAGTATTGAGGCGGGTTATCGCTACCTGAATCTGTCGGGTAAAGACGGTAACCGCGACAACGCCGTGGCTGACGGCCCGTATGTCGGTGTTAACGCCAGTTTCTGATGCCTTCCGGCGCGGCGTTCTGCCGCGCCATTCAGTTTCTTACTACGCCTTATCTCCCTTTGCGTTATAGTGATTCGATAACAAAAGCAGGAGATAACCATGTTAAAAGTGGAAATGTTATCCACCGGGGATGAAGTGTTACACGGGCAAATCGTTGACACTAACGCTGCCTGGCTGGCGGATTTTTTCTTTCATCAGGGATTGCCATTATCTCGCCGCAATACAGTGGGCGATAACCTTGATGATTTAGTGACCATTCTGCGCGAACGTAGTCAGCACGCCGATGTGCTGATCGTCAATGGCGGACTGGGGCCGACCAGTGATGATTTAAGCGCACTCGCCGCAGCGACAGCCAAAGGTGAAAGCCTGGTTCTTCATGAAGCCTGGCTCAATGAGATGGAACGCTATTTCCGCGAACGTGGTCGCGTAATGGCGCCGAGCAACCGCAAACAGGCGGAGCTGCCAGCCAGTGCTGAATTTATCAATAACCCGGTAGGCACCGCTTGTGGTTTTGCCGTGCAGCTTAACCGTTGCCTGATATTCTTTACCCCCGGCGTACCGTCGGAGTTTAAGGTGATGGTGGAGCATGAAATCCTGCCGCGCCTGCGCGAGCGTTTTTCTTTGCCGCAGCCGCCGGTTTGTCTGCGGCTGACAACTTTTGGTCGTTCGGAAAGCGATCTGGCGCAAAGCCTGGATGCGTTGCAACTACCGCCAGGTGTGACGATGGGCTATCGCTCTTCCATGCCGATTATTGAATTGAAACTCACTGGACCGGCAAGCGAGCAACAGGCGATGGAAAAACTGTGGCTGGACGTTAAACGCGTCGCCGGGCAGAGCATGATTTTCGAAGGCACAGAAGGGCTGCCTGCACAAATCAGTCGCGAACTGCAAAGTCGCCAGTTCAGCCTGACGTTGAGTGAGCAATTCACCGGTGGTTTATTGGCTTTGCAACTCGCGCGCGCAGGTGCGCCATTACTGGCATGTGAAGTGGTTCCTTCACAGGAAGAAACTCTGGCGCAAACTGCACACTGGATTACAGAACGGCGGGCCAACCATTTTGCCGGGCTGGCACTGGCTGTTTCTGGTTTCGAGAACGAGCATCTCAACTTTGCGCTAGCCACACCAGACGGCACTTTCGCTCTGCGTGTGCGTTTCAGCACTACGCGCTACAGCCTGGCTATCCGTCAGGAAGTGTGCGCAATGATGGCACTGAATATGCTGCGCCGCTGGCTGAACGGGCAGAACATCGCCAGTGAGCATGGCTGGATTGAGGTTGTTGAGTCGCTGAGACTGTCGCCGCAATAATAGTCCAGGTGCCGGATGCTTCCGGCACCTGTTCGCGGGTTTATTGCTGTTTATTACGGAAACGAAAGATAAAATGTCGCATCCGCATCCGCTTTTCCTGGTGTTACATTACTTTCTGTCTGGATATATCGCGCACTAAAATTCAACGACGTGGCTGATTGCTGAATATTACTTAACTGTAAAACGTAATCAGGTTGATTAAGGGGGATAATATTTTTATTCTTATCTAAGATCTGTACGCCAACCCCGGAGGCAGAATTATTCTGTTGAGTTAGCTTCAGGATTGAATTATTACTTCCACTTACCGTATCGCCTTCAAAACGTATGGCGACATTGGTTCCCGGATCACACGTTAGTCCGATATTAAAATCTACCAGCGCCGAAGTGGAGTTAATCCCTTTGAAGGTGGTGTCGGAATTAATTCCTGCGGCGGGTGATAATGAAACTGGAACATCAGGCGTGTTCAGGTCGCAGCTCAATGAGTGAAGATTAATAATGGTGTTGCTAAATTCGAGAGAAAATGCCTCAATATTATTCCACCAAATGCCAGCATTACTAAAACGAGATAAATCAATTTCACCACCCTGTAATTCTCCGATGACTTTTAATTGTATGCGGAAATTACCCTCAACGGAGAAGTTGTTTTTATTTGCAGTGCTGGTGCGTTTAGGGTATTCCATGCAGTAATTGTTTGGGGTGGTATTATTATTCTTTAAATCGTAAAATATTTTAATGCCGATGCCAGAATTTTTTCCATTAGTCAAAGGCACATTGAATAAACAGATATCACTGCCGACTAAAGTTGAAGGAGAAGTGGCAAACCCTTCACTGTAATCAGGATAATTATCTGAGCATGTGATCTGTCCTGAGTGACTGGAATGGTAACTTCGATCAAAAATTATGGTTCCTGGCGCTGTATTTTTATTGTATTCAGAATTGATCGAAATATCAGAAAATGAAACTAATGCCGGTCCACCACTGGTGTAGCTACATGTTTTAGCGAAACTAAGAGAAGGAACAAAGGCTGCTATCAAAATAACCAGCAGCAATAACGTTTCACGACTTGTAACTTTATAAGTACTGATGATTTTTATCTTCATGATGTTAATCACACGCTGCGGTGGCAATAATAAGATTAGTCATGTTTTGCGGTGTCTGAAGTAGTTCTGGTAATATACGAACCTGGCAACTTTCAGTGGCCGATTTTCCCCACTTGACTTGCCATTTTTGATTAGCTTGTGCGCCGGATAAATACGTTTCACCGTTTCGCCCAACGAGGGTTGAAATTTGCTCATCTTTAGCAGTGACTACGGCTCCAAAGGGAACAAATTTGTCTTTATGCATTAAGGTTAAAAGTAATTTCTGACCATATCGCGTTGAAAAATTGGCTACGACTAATGCGCCTTCCGTAGGAATAACTTCTTGTACCGGTTCCGGTATTTCAACATTTGACGGCAAGGTTTGCGTATTGATGGCGATACGGTTGCGCTGAAATGCTGATGCGTAAGGGATGATGGAGTATCCTCGCCAGTCGGTATAAACCGACGTTCCTCTGTTAATGCCCAGCCCACTGGCATCAGGGGCGCGCACCAGAATCGATGATTCACCTAAAGACTGGGCAAGGGTTAATCCATACGGATGCAGAACAATTGCGCCCTGCATATTGTAATTTAATTGCCGTTGATCCTGACTATAGTTCCAGCCTGCGCCAATTACGCCTTTACTGGAGCGATAACTGAGTGACGTATTGCCACCATAACCTTGATCGCCATGACTTTGTTGCAGACTATAACTGAGATTATTATCTTCCAGCGCAGTACCGTTAAGCGCCACACTGTTTAAAGTGTGACCGCTATTACTGCTGGTGTTATTGTAATTAACATGCGCACCAGGTAACCATTTTCCTAGTGGAACGCTGACAGAAAGTGAGAGTTGTTGATCGTTCTTATTATTGTCTGGCATTCGTGTCAGTAAATAACTTAGGCTAAAACTCACATTTTCCCAACTATGACTATACCCTACGCTGAGGCTGCGCTCTTTACCCCCGAGTCCCCAATAATCTTGTTGATAGCCCGAAATATTGAACTGACCGAACGAGGGGATCGCCTGATTAATGGTAAGTTGTAACCGACGATGGCGGTTATAGTTGTTACGGTATGAAAACGCGTCGTCCTCATCATACTCTTTATTATTTTGTGCTTCGCTAAAGGTATAGAAATTCTCTGTGGAATAACGGTAGCCAGCAAGCGTGATATTCGTTTCAGTGCTGGAGAAATTTTTCGAGTAAAGCAATCGGTAAGATTGTCCTTGTTGTGAACTGTCATCAACCGTCTGGCTATATGAACGAGTAATGTCTGCTGAAAGCGAGCCAAAGTGTTGTAAATCGACACCCGCACCTAATGCGCCAGAACGATAATCACTGGCAAAAATTGTGCCACCATAGAGGGTAATGCCTGCAGGTAAACCGTAAATCAGCGTCGCCTGAGCAAAGCCGGGTTTATCATGGGAGTTATCAGATGAGCGATATTCTCCGCCAGATAAACTATAAGACATGGCTCCTTCTCGGCGCATGACAGGAATTGAAGCTGATGCCTGAATATATTTTTGTTCGCTACCATCAGATTCTTTTACCGTGACTTCCATATCCCCACCAGAAGAAACAGGAGAGACATCATGTAATTCGAAAGGACCTGGGGATACCGTACTTTGGTAAATAATATAATTATTTTGTCGAATCGTCACTTGCGCATTGCTTTTGGCAACGCCGCGAATAACGGGGGCAAAACCTCTCATGCTGTAAGGAAGCATATTTTCATTACTTTCCAGTTTTACCCCACGAAACTGGAAACTATCGAAAACGGCTGAATCTGTCCAGGTATCGCCAAGAATGAGTTTGCTGGTTAACGCAGGGATATTTCGCCAGATATAGGTATCAATATTTTGCCAGGTGCCATCGTTGTAATTAATGTTATTTCTTAAACGCCAGGGACCAAGATTAATACCATTATTCAGATTAAGGTATGAACTATTATCTGAACGACCATCTTGCCAATTATGTGAGCCGCTAAAATAGTAATTTGTAAACAACGCAGGCAATCCATTATCCCATAAAACCGGATCAATATACCCGTTTGCGGCATTGTTCATCGCCAGTTGTGGAACTGACAGATACAGGCGCAGCGAACTTTGCTCAAAGCGCACTGATGAAAAGGGAATATAATTTTCTAAATTCGTCACGATATCGTCATCTGCCAGCGTGGCAAATGACGCGGAGGGGCTATTGGCAACCCCCATAGCGATATACTCTTTTTTGCTTAACACAGGTAAGAGTTTGTTCGCTTTATCATCAACGACAAAATCAATATCTTTACGTGTAATGCGTTGATTATTCATAAAAACATCGACCCGATATTTACCGGGCACCAGGCCATCATTTTTGTCAAAATTTTTAATGGCTTCCAGTTCGCTTTCTGAAGCCCCTGACTCTAAAAGTTTGTAATTAAACACCTCGCGGGCGTAACTGTTTTGTAACAGTGTCAATGGCACTATTGTTACAACAACATGCAAACAAAATAGATGTAAGGAGTTCATGTTATTATTACTTTCCTTGTACGAGATAATTCCTGTCGTTTTCCTGAACAATCTATTGCGCTTATAACCGGGTTTTTATGGTATTTGTCGTACCGCCGTAATCATTTATTGCTGACCATTCAACACTATTGTTTTCAGAAGAGGATGCGGTCAGAGTATATGTTTGCTCGCCAAATGGATTGAGCATCATTTTCACAACGCCGTTTCCTTTATACGATACGGGCTTACCATTCACTGCCAGAGTGCGGAAGGTGACAAAATAAGGTGTTGGGTTTTTGGCGATTAGCCTGTTGCCTTGTATCCGGAAAGCGATTTTGCTATAGGCGGTATTGGCATCATCAGCAAGCCTCAGCGGACGATAAAAAACTTTGAGCTGGCTCTGAACGGCAAATTGCAGTTGATTCGGCACCTGTGAAGACTCTTCTGACATCCCAGGAATGGATTTTACATTTAGCCAAAAAATGGACTCACGATCCTCCGGCAATTTTTGCGTACCGGTATAGATTAAGCGGAAAAGCGTGTTTTTCTGAGCTTCCAGTTTAACTAACGGCGGAGTGAGTACAAATGGCGTTTTCTTATTTGCATCATTGGCAAAGTCACTCATCCAGGCCTGAACAAGGTATGAACGCTCTTTATCTTGATTCGTCACTTCTACAGGGATTTCCCGCGCCGTGGACGGGTAAATAATTCTTGTTCCCCGAATAACCACTCCCCCGTAAGCAATGTTGGCAAATAATACAATCAGTAATAAAGAGTATTTTTTCATGCATTTTTACTTTAGTAATTAAGGGGTGTAGTAATTTCACCCCTTTGAAATATATCATTAATAGTAAGCGATACGATAATCCGCAGTCGCGTTACCCTGACCTTCAGTAATTGTATCTGCTGTTCTGACATAAACCGCTTTATAATTAAAGCTATGCTTGCCATCACCATTGGTTGGGCTAATGGATGAAAGTGTTACCGCAGAGCTTTCTGCATCGGTACGATCAGTAGCAAAATTAATCGGTGAAGAAGCTCCTTCACGATAAATACGAATACCTACGCCTGTTGCTTTATCTGCACCGGTGTCAATTGCCAGGGCTGTATTATCGGTGGCATCGGTGGTATTACCGCTAAATTCAAGGTTGATGCTACCTAATTGTGTCGTACAACCGGTAAGATTAATATTAAAATCTGTTGCTGAGTTTGCTGCTTCATTACCTACAGCAGCGCCAAAATCAGCAACGTCCACTGTCTGAAGCGTTACGGTCTGGTCATTCTGTCCCTTGCCTGTACCTTGCTCTAAGTCACAAGTTGATGCAGTAATTAGCCCATTGAAATGAACTTTACCGGCGGGAGTGTCCGCATAACTTAAAGCCGATATACCCATCAAGAGAACAGATAACGATGGAATGAGAATTTTTGCTTTCACTTAAGTTCCTTTTATATTGATGAATGGAATAATATTATATTTTTAATATATTGAACAGGCGGGATTATATACGCAAATAAATATTTATAAACAATTTTTTTTGCGGGAATTATCAAAGTAATTCTAAACATATAATGCTGGTGAATATGTTTAATTTTTAATAATCGTATATTATTATTCTTTTAGGTAATGTGGTGGTGAATATTATTATTTATATCAATTAGTTTCTGAAGGGACATAATAAAGCTACTTTTAGATAGCGAGTGTCAATACATGGAAATGTGAAGTTAAGTAAAAAATAGAGAGCAGTTATTCTGAAATATTCAGCGTGGATATGAATGGCAGGAGGTTTTCACGTCCTGCCAGTGAAGATTATTCAAGCGCCTGTGCCAGTAATGTTATTGGATGTTCGCAGCGTTTGCTGGTTGACATCTCAATCTGCCATTTACAGGTTTCGCAGTCGGTGACCACCAGATCCGCGCCGCTCTCTTCTATCTGGTGGAACAGCGGTGCACCGATGGCTTGTGAGGTGGGGTAGTTCTCTTTCTTGAAACCGTAGGTTCCTGCAATACCGCAGCACTGGGAATCCAGCACTGTTAGCTCAAGTCCTGGGATTTTGCGCAACAATTCCAGGGTGTAGAGCGTCCAGCCCATTTTTTCCATATGGCACGGGGTGTGATAGACCACTTTTAGCGGCAGTGGCTTCAGTGGCAAGGTTTTTCCTTCGTCCAGCTTGCGCCACAGCCAGCGGGTTGCCAGTTCGATATGATCGCGCAAGCCTTTGTTGTCGACATTCAGCACCTCCGGGTACTCGTCGCGCAGGGCAAATGTACAGGTTGAGGAGGTGGCAATCACCGGAATACCTTTTACCCCCACAGCTTCGCGGATCGACTCTACATTAGTGATTGCCTGTTTACGTGCTTTATCGGTAAAGCCGTTGGCGATCAGTGGTACGCCGCAGCATTTTTCTTTGCTGAGCAGTTGCACGCCGGTGCCCATCGCGTTGAGCACTTTAATTAAATCTTTGCCTAACTGCGGATGGTTGTAGTTAACGAAGCAGCCGTGGAAAAAGGCGACCTGGTCTTTATATTGCGCCTGCTGAGCCGCCACGCTGCGATACCAGCGACGGAACGTGCCGAAGGAGTATTTCGGCAGCGTGCGGCGATGATCGATTTTTAACGCCGCATCAAGCAGCTGCCGCACCGGTTTCAGCGAGGTGGCGGTGTTGACGATAGGCGCGAACGGCGTAGAAACACTGCCCATCAGGTCGGTATGACTCAAAACGAAATTGCGCAGCGACGGGCGCGTGGTGTCATATTTCGCCCGCGCGCGTTGGATGATATCGCCAATCTTCACATCGGATGGGCAGGCGACTTCGCAACGTTTGCAGTTGATGCAATATTTCAGCGCCTCGTCATAAAGTGCACCATCTTTTAAACGCAGACGCTCACCGTCCGGCCCGGCCTGTTTGGGCCCCGGAGAGCCAGGATTTACCCGGCTCACCGGGCAGGCGGTGGTACAGACGGTGCACTTAATGCAATTTTCGAAGCTGGTATCGTTCATTGTTGGCCTCCTGCGCGTTGGGCAATCTGTTGAGCAGCATGTAATGCACTGACAGCACAAACGCCGCCGCCGCATCCCTGAGCGATAGGATCAAATCCGCCCAGCACTGAACCAATAGCAAACAAGTTTTCTACCGTCTGGCCTGCCAGCGACGGACGTAGCGTCTCATCAGTGGTTACACCGAACTGCTGCCACGGTTGCGGCGCAAAAAAATCACTTCGATACCACTCACCCCGCGTGGTGGTTTGCAGCACATCAAGGCCGAGAATCGGCTCGCGGATGCCGTTACGTTCCGCGACCAGCCCGCCGCTAAAGAAACTGCCGCTGGCAAGTACCGCAAAGCGCGGACGTAGCGGAATATCGGCGTGATTACGTGTCCATATTTCACTGACTACGCCATTTTTGCAGGTCACTTTTTTCACTTCATCGCCCGGCATCCATACACCGCCCTGGCGCACGAACTGGCGCTGCAACTGGTTTTGCAGACGGATGCCCAGCACGGAAGGTGGCAGTGTCGGCAGTAACATTAATGAACAGGGCAATTGTTCGTTCAGCCAGCGCCAGAGTTTGTCATCAGCCAGGCCGAAGCAGGCGGGCATCAGGATCATTTCACAGGTGTTGGCAACAGGGATAAGCGCATCAAGCAACAGCGGCCAGTTTTCTTCGTTATCAAGGAAACGGGCAATATTTACCGCGCGGAACTCGGTGGCGTTATTACGTAGCACATCCAGTTCCGGCAGTTCAATTTCTGCGGTTTCAACCGAAAGATCCAGTTCACGTAACGAAGCCGCCGCAAGATGCGCCTGAAAATCCATTAGCCCGCTGATACCCACCACACATATTTTCTTCGCTGGCAGCGGCCAGACGGGGACTTCTGGCGAACTTAGCCAGGTTGAGCGCAGAGTGCCGAGCGGTGTAACCCGCTGGTGAGCCAGTTCAACGCTACCCTGCAATTGTGCACCGCTTTCAGCGATCAATGCCTGCGCCCGGCAAGCGAGATCGAGCACGCGCTGTGAGCCGAGAACACTGTAAGGATGGGCAGGAGCCTGATGGCTCAAAGATTCCAGGCCATCGTGAATGTCTGTCACTGGTTGACCGTCCGGTAGATGGCTCAGTAAATCCAGCGACCCGGACGAAAAATGCAGCGCGCTCTGACCACGAGTGACAATCGCACAACGCAGCCCGTGTTTTTGTAGTTGCAGGCCGCAGAGTAATCCGGCAAGACCGCCGCCCATAATGACAGTATCAAATCGCATCTTTCTGCTCCTTCTCCAGACCACACAGTCCCTGATAAACCCAACGGGTAAATTCGCTTTCGCGCAACGCATCGCCCCAGGCAACAGGTTGCACGCCTTTCCAGCGTTCGTTCAGGAAGGTGGAAAGTTGCTCGATAGATTGCGCAGATGTGGTGACATTAAAGCGTTGCAGCAGTCCGGCGGCGCGGCAGGCGCAGAGTTCGCCCTGGCAGGTGCCCATTCCAACACGGGTACGACGGCGCAAATCTAACAGACTGTTAACGTTCAAATTTTCTACTGCATATTGCACTTCGCCTGCGGTAACGGCTTCGCACTCACAGACCAGGCTGCGGTGCAGACGGCCTTCGCTCAGCCAGGCAGGCGTGCGATCACCATGACGATATACCGCTGAACCGCGAAGTGGCGCTGGCAGAGAGATGACTTTTTGCAGAGTGACTTCAGCGGGTTCCTGTGAACCAGGAAGTGCCAGATCGGCGGTCATACAGGGGCGCGTGTTGCCTAGTTTGCGGCATACGGCGTCGGTAGCCCATTCCGCCATCAGCCGATAGGTCATCAGTTTGCCACCGGTGATGGTGATAAATCCGTCCAGACCATCGCGTTCAGCATGGTCGAGCAGCACGATGCCACGGCTGACGTTACGCCCACTTGGGTCGTCATCGCTGGCAACCAACGGGCGCACGCCAGAGTAGGCTCGCAGAATACGCGTTTTCGCCATCACCGGAGCCAGTTTCTCCCCTTCACGCAGCAGAATATCCACTTCTTCTGCCGTCACTCTGTTGTCGTCGATCTCATTGTAATCAATACGTAAAGAGGTGGTGCCAATCAGCGAAATGGTATCGCCGGGAACCAGAATATCGGCATCAGAAGGTTTACGGCAGCGGTTGATCACATGCTGATTAATGCGGTGATCCATGATCAGCAGCGATCCTTTCGCCGGGAACATGCGAATGCGCAGATCGGCATATTCGGCAATGTGTTGCCCCCAGATCCCGGCGGCATTAACTACGACAGGCGCATGAAGTGCCTGAGTTTCGCCGGTGAGATGGTTACGTACACGAACACCACACACCGTCGCGCCTTCACGAATCAGCCCCGTGACTTCATGAGCGGTAAGGATAACGGCACCGTGTTCTTTGGCATCCAGCATGTTTGCTGCGGTCAGACGAAATGGATCAACGGTGCCATCCGGAACTTTCACCGCGCCAATCAGTGCCGGGTTAACGGAAGGTTCGATAATGCGCGCTTGCTGCGGGTCTATAGCTTCTGCGCTGATCCCTGCTTCTTCGCAGGCGCGAATAAAAGTGGCCTGGAAGGAGAGGTCATCTTCCGGCAGGGTGATAAATAGGCCGTTGGTTGGTTCAACGCAGTGACGTGCAATGCGTTTCAGGATCTGGTTTTCACTAATGCATTCGCGGGCCGATTCTGCATCGGTTACCGCATAGCGCGCGCCGCTGTGCAGCAGACCGTGGTTACGCCCGGTCGCGCCTGTGGCGATGTCGTGGCGCTCAACCAAAATCACGCGCAGCCCGCGCAGGGCACAGTCGCGGGCAATCCCGGCTCCCGTTGCGCCGCCGCCAATGATAATCACGTCACTTGATTGCGAGTCGCGAGTTTTCATTGCTATCCCTCTGAAGTTCGTTTTTTACCATTTAGCCATAGTAAAAACATGAATTGTTTGATTTCGCGCATATTCGCTCATTATTCGAAAGTGAAACGTGATTTCATGCGCCTTTCGGAACATTTTGGCAATCTTATTTAATAATGTGTGCGGTAATTCACATTTAATTTATGAATGTTTTCTTAACATCGCGGCAACTCAAAAAAACAGCAGGTTCTTCCACTGAATCAGGCTGTTAATCATAAATAAGACCATGGGCCACGGAGGCTATAAATGTTGAGTGTTTTTAAACCAGCGCCACATAAAGCGCGCTTACCTGCTGCGGAGATCGACCCGACCTATCGTCGATTGCGCTGGCAAATTTTCCTGGGGATCTTCTTTGGTTATGCCGCTTACTATCTGGTTCGTAAGAACTTTGCTCTTGCAATGCCTTACCTGGTGGAGCAGGGATTCTCGCGTGGCGATTTAGGTTTTGCGCTTTCAGGGATCTCAATCGCCTATGGATTTTCGAAATTCATCATGGGCTCGGTATCGGATCGCTCGAATCCGCGCGTTTTCCTGCCAGCAGGTTTGATTCTTGCTGCGGCAGTGATGCTGTTTATGGGCTTTGTGCCGTGGGCGACTTCCAGCATTGCGGTGATGTTCGTGCTGCTGTTCCTCTGCGGCTGGTTCCAGGGGATGGGGTGGCCGCCGTGTGGTCGTACCATGGTGCACTGGTGGTCACAGAAAGAACGTGGCGGCATTGTATCGGTGTGGAACTGTGCGCATAACGTCGGTGGTGGTATTCCGCCGCTGTTATTCTTGCTGGGGATGGCCTGGTTCAATGACTGGCACGCGGCGCTTTATATGCCTGCTTTCTGTGCCATTCTGGTGGCGCTTTTCGCTTTTGCTATGATGCGCGATACCCCGCAATCCTGTGGTCTGCCGCCGATTGAAGAGTACAAAAATGATTACCCGGACGACTATAACGAAAAAGCGGAACAGGAACTGACCGCGAAGCAGATTTTCATGCAGTACGTACTGCCGAACAAACTGCTGTGGTACATCGCTATCGCCAACGTGTTCGTTTATTTGCTTCGCTACGGCATCCTCGACTGGTCGCCAACTTACCTGAAAGAGGTGAAACACTTCGCGCTGGATAAATCTTCCTGGGCCTATTTCCTTTATGAATACGCGGGCATTCCGGGCACCCTACTGTGCGGCTGGATGTCGGATAAAGTCTTCCGTGGCAACCGTGGTGCAACCGGCGTCTTCTTTATGACTCTGGTGACCATCGCAACTATCGTTTACTGGATGAACCCGGCGGGCAACCCGACCGTAGATATGATTTGTATGATTGTCATTGGCTTCCTGATTTATGGCCCTGTCATGCTGATCGGTCTGCATGCGCTGGAACTGGCACCGAAAAAAGCGGCAGGTACGGCAGCGGGCTTTACCGGTCTATTTGGTTACCTGGGCGGTTCGGTGGCGGCGAGCGCGATTGTTGGCTACACCGTGGACTTCTTCGGCTGGGATGGCGGCTTTATGGTAATGATTGGCGGCAGCATTCTGGCGGTTATCTTGTTGATTGTTGTGATGATTGGCGAAAAACGTCGCCATCAGGAATTACAGCAAAAACGCAACGGAGGCTAATGGCATGAAATTGACGCTGAAAAACCTTAGCATGGCGATCATGATGAGTGGAATGATCATGGGAAGCAGTGCAATGGCGGCAGACAATAGCGAGAAAATTGTAATAGCCCATCGCGGCGCCAGTGGTTATTTACCGGAGCATACGCTGCCAGCAAAAGCGATGGCATATGCACAGGGGGCTGACTATCTGGAGCAGGATTTGGTAATGACCAAAGACGACCATCTGGTCGTCCTGCATGACCACTATCTTGATCGCGTTACTGATGTCGCTGATCGTTTTCCGAATCGGGCGCGTAAAGATGGTCGCTACTACGCGATAGATTTCACGCTGGATGAAATTAAGTCTCTGAAATTTACCGAAGGTTTCGATATTGTAAACGGCAAAAAAGTGCAGACTTTCCCCGGGCGATTCCCGATGGGTAAGTCTGACTTTCGTGTCCACACTTTCGAAGAAGAGATTGAATTTATTCAGGGATTAAATCACTCGACGGGGAAAAATATTGGCATCTATCCAGAAATTAAAGCGCCGTGGTTCCATCATCAGGAAGGGAAGGATATTGCGGCAAAAACGCTGGAAGTGTTGAAAAAATATGGTTACACCAACAAAGGGGACAAAGTTTATTTGCAATGCTTTGATGCTGATGAGCTGAAACGCATTAAAAATGAGCTGGAACCGAAAATGGGCATGAATCTCAATCTGGTTCAGTTGATTGCTTATACTGACTGGAATGAAACTCAGCAGAAGCAGCCGGACGGAACCTGGGTAAATTACAGCTATGACTGGATGTTTAAGCCGGGTGCCATGAAGCAGGTGGCGGAATATGCCGACGGTATTGGCACCGATTACCATATGGTGATTGATGAGACATCACAGCCGGGCAATATCAAACTGACTGGAATGGTGAAAGATGCACAGCAGAATAAGCTGGTGGTGCATCCTTATACCGTGCGGTCGGATAAACTGCCGGCATATACGACCGATGTGAATCAACTGTATGACGCTCTGTATAACAAAGCAGGTGTTAATGGGTTGTTTACGGACTTCCCGGATAAGGCAGTAAAATTCCTCAATAAAGAGTAAATTCAGTGTCGGATGGCACTTATGTGCCATCCGATGCCACTCTTCATCCACACCCCTACATATAGTGGACATAGTTAATTCTTTAATAAAATCTGTTGATTATCCTTACTTGCTGTTATTTGGAGCGGGATGACTTGTTCCCGGCAAAAGAAATCCATTAAGAAACACTTTTTATTAAGTTTTTCTTAAGGTAAACACCTATAGTCATTGTCGTTAACAATAAAGACAGGCGACAGGGTATGGCAGTTTCAGCAAAGCACGATGAGTTCAATCATTGGTGGGCTACAGAAGGTGGCTGGGTTGAGGAGCCGAATTACCGCCGCAACGGTATGAGCGGGGTGCAATGCGTCGAGCACAACGGCAAAAAGTTGTACGTGAAGCGCATGACTCAGCACTTGTTTCATTCTATCCGCTATCCGTTTGGGCGTCCGACGATTGTTCGGGAGATAGCTGTAATAAAAGATCTGAAGCGCGCTGGTGTGATTGTGCCGAACATCGTTTTTGGTGAAGCGGTGAAAATTGATGGCGAATGGCGCGCGTTGCTGGTGACAGAAGATATGGCGGGATTTGTCAGCATTGCTGACTGGTATTCACAACACGCAGTAACGCCTTATTCCGACGATGTGCGGCAAGCCATGTTGAAAGCGGTGGCGTTGGCATTTAAAAAGATGCATAGCGTTAATCGTCAGCATGGTTGCTGTTATGTTCGCCATATCTATGTGAAAACAGAAGGTAAGGCAGAAGCCGGTTTTCTTGATCTGGAGAAAAGTCGCCGTCGTCTGCGTCGCCATAAAGCGATTCATCATGACTTCCGCCAGCTGGAGAAATATCTGGAACCGATCCCCAAAGCCGACTGGGAGCAGGTGAAAGCGTATTATTCTGCCATGTAATCGTTGTAGGCCAGATAAGATGCATAAGCGTCGCATCTGGCGCTAGTACCCAATCACATCTCGATTTCAATATCGCCTTTTGCCCGGCAACAACAGGGCAAAATCTCCCCTGGCTGAATAAAGGCTAACGGTTCGGCAATCCAGTCCACCTGGCCTGCGACAAGGCGCGTGCGACAGGAGCCGCAGTAGCCTTCGCGGCACTGATACTCAACTGCCACATTGTGGGATTCCAGCGCCGCCAGAAGGGAAGGGTGTTCATCCTGGCACAGCAGTTGTGTGCCAGTGATGCGCAGGGTAACACGAGCCATCAGAGTTGGAAGTTACTCAAATCGTCGGTGTCTACTTCCGAGTCAATCTGTCCGACCAGATAAGAACTGACTTCCACTTCCTGCGGAGCAACCTGTACGTTATCAGACACCAGCCAGGTGTTGATCCACGGGATTGGGTTGGAGCGCGTCTGGAACGGCAGATCTAAACCAACCGCCTGCATACGGATATTGGTGATGTACTCGACGTACTGGCAGAGAATGTCTTTATTCAGACCAATCATCGAACCGTCGCGGAACAGATAATCCGCCCAATCTTTCTCTTGCTGTGCTGCCTGAACGAACAGGTCATAGCACTCTTGCTTACACTCTTCGGCAATTTCCGCCATCTCAGGATCGTCCGCGCCGCTGCGTAACAGATTCAGCATATGCTGAGTACCGGTCAGGTGCAGGGCTTCGTCACGGGCAATCAGACGAATAATTTTAGCGTTGCCTTCCATCAGCTCACGTTCAGCGAATGCGAAAGAGCAAGCGAAGCTGACGTAGAAACGAATCGCTTCCAGCGCGTTAACGCTCATCAGGCAGAGATACAGTTTTTTCTTCAGCTCGCGCAGGCTAACGGTCACGGTTTTGCCGTTGACGGTATGGGTGCCTTCGCCCAGCAGGTGCCAGTAACTGGTCATTTCGATCAGTTCGTCGTAGTAAGCTGAAATCCCTTCCGCGCGTTTCTGGATCTGCTCGTTGGTGACGATATCGTCAAACACAACAGACGGATCGTTAACGATATTACGAATGATGTGCGTGTAGGAGCGGGAGTGAATTGTTTCCGAAAACGCCCAGGTTTCTACCCAGGTTTCCAGTTCGGGAATGGAAATCAGCGGCAGCAGCGCCACGTTCGGGCTACGACCCTGAATGGAATCCAGCAGCGTCTGATATTTCAGGTTGCTGATAAAGATGTGTTTTTCGTGCTCCGGCAGCGCCTGATAATCGATACGGTCGCGGGAGACGTCAACTTCTTCCGGGCGCCAGAAGAAAGAGAGCTGCTTTTCGATCAATTTTTCGAAGATTTCATATTTTTGCTGATCGTAGCGAGCCACGTTGACCGGCTGACCAAAGAACATGGGTTCTTTGAGCTGATCATTCTTCGTCTGTGAAAAGGTGGTATATGCCATGAATGTGTCCTGTGGTTTTATTACCCCTCACCCTAACCCTCTCCCGCAAGGGGAGAGGGGACGGTTTGGTGCAAAGGCTGGGGGATTATCAGATCTTACATGCGCCGCTTTCGCAGCCATCGTCCTGGATTGACGGCACCAGATCGTCCTGCGCGTCTTCAGCGCCGTCACGGGTGTTCTGATAATACAGCGTTTTGACCCCGAATTTGTAGGCGGTGAGCAGGTCTTTCAGCAACTGCTGCATCGGCACTTTTCCTGACGGGAAACGTGACGGATCGTAGTTGGTGTTGGCAGAGATCGACTGATCGATAAATTTCTGCATGATACCCACCAGTTGCAGGTAGCCATCGTTACCCGGCATTTCCCACAGCAGCTCATAGGCGTCGTGCAGGTGTTCGTAGTCAGGCACCACCTGGCGCAGAATACCGTCTTTCGACGCTTTAATGCTGACGTAACCGCGCGGCGGCTCAATACCGTTAGTGGCGTTGGAGATCTGCGAAGAGGTCTCGGACGGCATCAGAGCAGAAAGCGTGGAGTTACGCAGGCCGTGCGTTTTGATTGACTCACGCAACGCTTCCCAGTCGTAATGCAGCGGTTCATTGGCGATAGCATCCAGATCTTTCTTGTAGGTATCGATCGGCAGGATGCCTTTCGCGTAAGTGGTTTCGTTAAACCACGGACACGCGCCTTGCTCTTTCGCCAGCTCGTTAGACGCTTTCAGCAGGTAATATTGAATAGCTTCGAAGGTTTTATGCGTCAAGTTGTTGGCGCTGCCGTCAGAGTAGCGTTTACCGTGCTTCGCCAGGTAGTAAGCGAAGTTGATTACACCAATACCCAGCGTGCGACGACCCATCGCTCCGCGTTTGGCTGCCGGGATCGGGTAGTCCTGATAATCCAGCAACGCGTCGAGTGCGCGTACCGCCAGAATCGCCAGCTCTTCCAGTTCATCCAGGCTATTAATTGCGCCCAGGTTGAAAGCAGACAGCGTACACAGCGCGATTTCACCGTTTTCGTCGTTGACGTCATTGAGCGGTTTGGTCGGCAGGGCGATTTCCAGGCACAGGTTAGACTGGCGCACTGGTGCAATAGCCGGATCAAACGGGCTGTGGGTGTTGCAGTGGTCAACGTTCTGAATATAGATACGACCGGTAGACGCACGTTCCTGCATCATCAGCGAGAACAGCTCAACGGCTTTCACACGCTGTTTGCGGATGCTGTCGTCTTTCTCATATTTGGTGTACAGGCGCTCAAATTCTTCCTGATCGGCGAAGAACGCGTCGTACAACCCTGGTACATCGGACGGGCTGAACAGGGTGATATCTTCACCTTTCAGCAGGCGGGTATACATCAGTTTGTTGATTTGTACCCCGTAGTCCATATGACGCACGCGGTTGCCTTCAACCCCACGGTTGTTTTTCAGCACCAGCAGGCTTTCTACTTCCAGATGCCAAATTGGGTAGAACAGCGTTGCTGCACCGCCGCGCACACCGCCCTGAGAGCAGGATTTCACCGCCGTCTGGAAATGTTTGTAGAACGGAATACAACCGGTGTGGAACGCTTCGCCACCGCGAATCGGGCTACCCAGCGCACGAATACGCCCGGCGTTGATACCGATACCCGCACGCTGGGAAACGTATTTTACAATCGCGCTGGAAGTCGCGTTGATGGAATCCAGGCTGTCGCCGCATTCGATCAGTACGCAGGAGCTGAACTGACGAGTCGGGGTACGCACGCCGGACATGATTGGCGTCGGCAGCGAAATTTTAAATGTGGAAACCGCGTCGTAAAAACGCTTCACATATTGCAGACGGGTTTCACGCGGATAGTTTGAGAACAGGCAGGCAGCAACCAGAATATACAGGAACTGGGCGCTTTCGTAGATCTCGCCGGTTACGCGGTTTTGTACCAGATATTTGCCTTCCAGTTGCTTAACGGCAGCGTAAGAGAAGGTCATATCACGGTCGTGATCGATAAACGTGTCCATCTGCTTGAACTCTTCTTCCGTGTAGTCTTCCAGCAGATGATTATCGTATTTGCCCATTTCGACCATTTTCTTCACATGGTCATACAGCGCAGGCGGCTCAAACTGGCCGTAGGCTTTTTTACGCAGGTGGAAAATTGCCAGGCGCGCGGCGAGGTACTGATAATCCGGTGCTTCACGGGAGATCAGGTCTGCGGCAGCCTTGATAATGGTTTCGTGGATGTCAGAAGTCTTGATACCGTCATAAAACTGAATGTGGGAGCGCAGTTCGACCTGGGAAATCGAAACGTTATGCAGTCCTTCTGCCGCCCAATCCAGAACGCGATGGATTTTGTCGAGATTGATGCGCTCTGTGCTACCGTTGCGCTTTGTCACCAGCAGATTCTGATTCATGTATGTAGTACCTGTTCTTTCCGAAATAGTTTCATGCAGACTACCTGTAGTGAGGGAAGTCGCTACAAACACTATATATAGGGGGTATGTTTGGGATTCACTGCAAGATAGTGTGAAAATGACCCTCTTGCAAGTGTATAACTTTGTGGATAACTCGCGACGGAAAAGGCGGCTTCCACGCACCTTAGGTCAGACAAGGTGTTCGGGAAAGTCAATGGGAAGAGAAAAAATTGTTAAAAATAACCGTTCGGTGATTTCTTGAACGTTCAATTTAAGATAATTATTGATCCAGGTTATTTATTGCGCTTATGTCAGATGTGGCGAAAATTGATACCATCACAAACTCATATCACGTCGACACTTATTGTTATGTTTATGATGTGAGCAAATGTAAAGAGGTGTGGTTCACGAAACAGATATTTTTTAATCAGTAGATGTAAAATAAAAGTTTGCGATATTGATTATTCCAGGTAAACAAGAAATGAATTAATCAGTTTAATATGTTTTAATTATCATTGTTTAATAATCAGGTAAACTTTGAAAGAAATAATTAATTCCTTTCTGTAAATATTATTGCTGGTGCGCTTATTTTAAAAATTTCTTGTTTACAATTGGTTATTATCTACAATCGCAATATGCCTTTTAATGATAGCCTGTTATTTCTCACAGGCTGTCAGATCATGAATAAAAAATGGATTATTTTTATCAGGAAAGGATATCTGTTAATTTTCCTGGCTGTCGTTGCTTGCGTGTTTACGCGTGCAAACGCGGCGTCGCAGATTCTGTCTTCATGTCAGGGGGTTAATGTTTCTACCAGTTGCCTGGCCAGTCGCCAGAGCCTCTCAGGTAGTATGCAGACCTGGAGTGTTGCTGACGGGCAATGGCTTATTTTTTCCTCTATGGCAAATGATGCCAGTGGCGGGGCGGTATTTTTACAACAAGGAGCTGATTTCATATTGTCAGCACAAGGTGGAACAGGTATGACTCTGTTCGAAAATAATACCGTGAGTGGTGAATATAATAATGGAGGTGCTATTTTTGCGAAAGAAAACTCAACGCTGAATCTTACTCAGGTTATCTTCGACAGTAATGTGGCAGGAGGATATGGCGGGGCAATCTATTCTGCGGGTACAAATGACGCTGGTGATATTGATCTTAGCGTTACCAATGCTGTATTTACAGGTAATATTGCTAACGACGGCAAAGGTGGCGCAATTTATTCGATTAATAATAATATTTACTTAAATAATACGATTTTTAATCATAATCGGGCATATACATCAACAAGTTACAGTGATGGCGATGGTGGCGCTATCGATATCACTGATAATAATACGGAAACCATTCACCCATCAGAGTTCACAATAATTAATAACTCCACGTTTACAGATAATATTGCTGAAGGTTACGGTGGCGCAATTTATAGCAGTAGTACGAACTCTCCCTATCTTATTGATATTTCGGTTGATGCCAGCTACAGCTACAACGGTGGCGTTTTGATGGATGAGAACAACAGTGCCGCAGGATATGGCGATGCGCCATCTGCATCGGCGGGCGGCTTTATGTACATCGATTCAAGTCAGGTCAGGTTTGATATCGCTGGTAATAAAACGTTGATTATTGGTGACCTGAGCAACGATGGTGCGCTCGATTCCATTGCCGGAACCGGAAGTATCAGCAAAACCGGCGCAGGCGAACTGGTGCTTAATGCGGATAATAATAATTTTACCGGCGAGATGCGGGTTGAAAACGGTGAAGTGACGCTGGGGCGTAGCAATTCGCTGATGAATGTTGGCGATGATCGTTGCCAGAGTAATCCACAAAATTGCTATGGACTGATGGTCGGCAGTATCAGTCATCGGGATGATCAGGCAGAACTTAACGTTGGCGCAACACAGCAGACTTTTGTTCACTCACTGACGGGTTTTCAGAATGGCACTTTAAATATTGATGCTGGCGGTAACGTGACGGTAAATGCCGGCGGGTTTAGCGGAACTATTGAAGGTGAAGGGCAACTGACCATTGCCGAAAATGGTAGCTATGCGCTGGCGGGGGCGTCGTCGATGGCACTGACCGGCGATGTCGTGGTAGAAGATGGCGCAATCCTCTCGCTGGCGGGAAACGCGGCGGATCTGGCGGCGATGCAGGACGATCCGCAGTCAATTGTATTAAACGGTGGCGTATTAGATCTTTCCGATTTCACCACCTGGCAGAGCGGTACGTCAGAGAACGATGGGCTGGAAATCAGTGGTAACGGCGGTACGGTGATTGGTCAGCAGGACGTTGTCGATCTTTATGGTGGTGAGGAATTGCATATTGGCGATGACGGGAAAAAAGGCGTCTATGTAGTGGTAGATGCAGGCGATGGACAGGTAAGCCTGGCGAATGACAATCAATACCTCGGCACAACACAAATCGCTTCCGGCACGCTGGTAGTGAGCAACAATTCTCAGCTTGGTGATACTCACTATAACCGCCAGGTTATCTTCACTGATAATCAACAAGATAGCGCGATGGAGATTACGGCTGATGTCGATACTCGCTCTGCGATGGCTGGTCATGGGCGTGATATCGAAATGCGCGCTGATGGCGAAATTGTGGTTGATGATGGGGCTGTGACGCAGTGGGGCGCATTGATGGCCGACAGCAGTGGACAGCACCAGGACGCGGGAACCACACTGACGAAAACCGGTGCAGGCACGCTGGAACTGACTGCCAGCGGCACGGCGCAGTCGGCGGTGCGAGTGGAAGAAGGTACGCTGAAAGGTGATGTTGCGGATATCTTTCCTTACGCTTCGTCGCTGTGGGTTGGTGACGGGGCAACGTTCGAGACTGGCGCGGATCAGGATATTCAGTCTATTGATGCCAGTTCCAGTGGCACTATCGACATCAGCGATGGCACGGTTTTGCGTTTAACCGGGCAGGATACATCTGTGGCGCTCGACGCCTCATTATTTAACGGTGGCGGTACGCTGATGAATGTCACCGATGGCGTTACGTTAACGGGCGAGCTTAATACCAACCTTGAAACTGACATCCTGACTTATCTTCCTGGCGTGACGATCAATGGTGATCTGAGCAATACTTTCGGCGCGGTCAGCCTGCAAAATGGCGTCGCTGGCGATACCCTGATCGTAAACGGTGATTACAACGGTGGCGGTACGTTGTTGCTCGACAGCGAATTAAACGGCGATGACTCGGTAAGCGACCGGTTGGTGTTGAACGGTAATACCGCTGGCAACACGACCGTGGTGGTTAACCCCATTACTGGCATTGGCGATCCGACATCTACAGGTATAAAACTGGTTGATTTCGCTGGCGATCCCACACAATTTCAAAATAACGCGCAGTTCAGTCTGGCGGGCAGCGGCTACGTCAATATGGGAGCGTATGACTACACGCTGGTGGAAGATAACAACGACTGGTATTTGCGATCACAAAAAGTCACGCCTCCATCGCCACCTGATCCAGACCCGACTCCCGATCCTGATCCCACGCCCGCTTATCAGCCGGTGTTGAATGCAAAAATTGGTGGATATCTTAATAACCTTCGGGCGGCAAATCAGGCGTTTGTGATGGAGCGACACGATCACGCAGGTAGCAACGGTCAGACGCTGCATTTGCGCATTATCGGCGGACGTTATCATTACACGGCTGCGGGGCAACTGGCTCAGCATGAAGACACCTCTACGGTGCAGCTTAGCGGTGATCTGTTTAGGGGGCGCTGGGGCGATGATGGCGAATGGATGCTTGGGATTGTCGGTGGCTACAGCGATAACCAGGGCGACAGCCGCTCGAATATGACTGGAACTCGCGCCGATAACCAGAACCACGGTTATGCCGTTGGGCTGACTTCGAGCTGGTTTCAGCATGGTAGCCAGCAGCAGGGGGCGTGGCTGGATAGCTGGCTGCAATACGCGTGGTTTAGCAATGATGTTTCCGAACAAGGCGATGGTGCGGATCATTACCACTCGTCGGGTATTGTCGCCTCGCTGGAAGCTGGCTATCAGTGGTTACCGGGGCATGGTGTGGTAATCGAACCACAGGCGCAGGTGATTTATCAGGGCGTGCAGCAGAATGATTTTACCGCCGCTAACCGTGCGCGGGTGTCGCAATCGCAGGGCGATGATATTCAGACGCGTGTCGGGATACATAGCGAATGGCGTAATGCTTTCCATATCACGCCAACCCTGGATATGAATTATTATCACCATCCCCATTCGGCGGAAATTGAAGACGATGGCAGCAATATCAGCGACGATGCGGCGAAGCAGCGTGGTGAAATAAAAGTGGGGATAACAGGCAATATTAGCCAGCGAGTTTCCCTGCGCGGCAGCGTCGCATGGCAGAAGGGAAGTGATGATTTTGCCCAGACGGCAGGATTTTTGTCGATGACGGTGAAATGGTAATTGTTGTCCGCCCGGCATCGTTGCCGGATGCGGCGTAAACGCCTTATCCGACCTACGGGGGAGTCATTTGTAAGCCTGATAAGACGCGGCAAGCGTCGCATCAGGCATTAGTACGGTTGCCGGATGAATCCGGTCAACAGGAGAGCCATTTGTAGGCCTGATAAGACGCGGCAAGCGTCGCATCAGGCATTGGTACGGTTGCCAGATGAATCCGGTCAACAGGGGAGTCATTTGTAGGTCTGATAAGACGCGGCAAGCGTCGCATCAGGCATTGGCGCGGTTGTCAGATGTATCCGGTCAACAATCTCACTTATTCTGCGTGTGCAGCATATAGTTCACATCCACGCCGGGGCCGAGCTTAAAAGTATTTGTGATTGGGTTGTAATGTAGCCCGGTCATATGGCGCTCTTTAAGACTGGTCTGATCCACCCAGCCCAGCAGTTCTGCCGGTTTAATAAACTTCTTCACATCATGCGTGCCTTTGGGCACCATGCGCAAAATATATTCCGCGCCGACCACCGCCATCAGCCATGACTTGCCGTTGCGGTTAAGCGTGGAGAAAAAGACATCGCCGCCCGGTTTCACCAGTTGCGCACAGGCTCTAACCACTGACTGTGGATCGGGGACGTGCTCCAGCATCTCCATGCAGGTCACCACATCATACTGTCCGGCATGTTTTGCTGCGTGTTCTTCAACGGTTTCCTGCACGTACTCCACCTGAATACCGCTTTCCAGCGCGTGTAGCTTTGCAACCTGTAGCGGTTCAAAACCCATATCCAGGCCGGTCACCGTCGCGCCTTCGCGCGCCATACTCTCAGCCAGAATGCCGCCGCCACAACCGACATCGAGCACCTTTTTGCCAAATAAACCGCCAGCACGCTCGGCAATATAGCCCAGACGCAGTGGGTTAATGCGGTGCAGCGGTTTGAACTCACCTTCCAGATCCCACCAGCGGGAGGCGACAGCTTCAAATTTAGCGATCTCTTCGTGGTCTACATTATGGTTTACCGGCGATTTTTCGGCATTCATTGGCACTTCTACTCCGTAATTGGCAAGACAATCGAGTATATCAGGCATTGCAGGTGAATAAAGCGTATAGGTTTACCTCAATCTGCGCGGCTGTGTTATAATTTGCGACCTTTGAATCCGGGATACAGTAGAGGGATAGCGGTTAGATGAGCGACCTTGCGAGAGAAATTACACCGGTCAACATTGAGGAAGAGCTGAAAAGCTCCTATCTGGATTACGCGATGTCGGTCATTGTTGGCCGTGCGCTGCCAGATGTCCGAGATGGCCTGAAGCCGGTACACCGTCGCGTACTTTACGCCATGAACGTACTAGGCAATGACTGGAACAAAGCCTATAAAAAATCTGCCCGTGTCGTTGGTGACGTAATCGGTAAATACCATCCCCATGGTGACTCGGCGGTCTATGACACGATCGTCCGTATGGCGCAGCCATTTTCGCTGCGTTACATGCTGGTAGACGGTCAGGGTAACTTCGGTTCTATCGACGGCGACTCTGCGGCGGCAATGCGTTATACGGAAATCCGTCTGGCGAAAATTGCCCATGAACTGATGGCCGATCTCGAAAAAGAGACGGTCGATTTCGTTGATAACTATGACGGTACGGAAAAAATTCCGGACGTCATGCCGACCAAAATTCCTAACCTGCTGGTGAACGGTTCTTCCGGTATCGCCGTAGGTATGGCAACCAACATCCCGCCACACAACCTGACGGAAGTCATCAACGGTTGTCTGGCGTATATCGATGATGAAGACATCAGCATTGAAGGGCTGATGGAACACATCCCGGGGCCGGACTTCCCAACGGCAGCAATCATTAACGGTCGTCGCGGTATTGAAGAAGCTTACCGTACCGGTCGCGGCAAGGTGTATATCCGCGCTCGTGCCGAAGTGGAAGTTGACGCCAAAACCGGGCGTGAAACCATTATCGTCCACGAAATTCCGTATCAGGTGAACAAAGCGCGCCTGATTGAGAAGATTGCGGAACTGGTAAAAGAAAAACGCGTGGAAGGCATCAGCGCGCTGCGTGACGAGTCTGACAAAGACGGTATGCGCATCGTGATTGAAGTTAAACGCGATGCGGTCGGTGAAGTGGTGCTCAACAACCTCTACTCCCAGACCCAGCTGCAGGTTTCTTTCGGTATCAACATGGTTGCATTGCACCATGGTCAGCCGAAGATCATGAACCTGAAAGACATTATCGCTGCGTTTGTCCGTCACCGTCGCGAAGTGGTGACCCGTCGTACCATTTTCGAACTGCGTAAAGCCCGCGATCGTGCTCATATTCTTGAAGCATTAGCCGTAGCACTGGCGAACATCGACCCGATCATTGAACTGATCCGTCATGCGCCGACGCCTGCAGAAGCGAAAACCGCGCTGGTTGCTAATCCGTGGCAGCTGGGCAACGTTGCCGCGATGCTGGAGCGTGCGGGTGACGATGCTGCGCGTCCGGAATGGCTGGAGCCAGAGTTCGGCGTGCGTGACGGTCTGTACTACCTGACCGAACAGCAAGCTCAGGCAATTCTGGATCTGCGTTTGCAGAAACTGACCGGCCTTGAGCACGAAAAACTGCTCGACGAATACAAAGAACTGCTGGATCAGATCGCGGAACTGCTGCGTATTCTGGGTAGCGCCGATCGTCTGATGGAAGTGATCCGCGAAGAGCTGGAACTGGTTCGTGAACAGTTCGGCGACAAACGTCGTACTGAAATCACTGCCAACAGCGCCGACATCAACCTGGAAGATCTGATCACCCAGGAAGATGTGGTCGTGACGCTCTCTCACCAGGGCTACGTGAAGTACCAGCCGCTTTCGGAATACGAAGCGCAGCGTCGTGGCGGGAAAGGTAAATCTGCCGCACGTATTAAAGAAGAAGACTTTATCGACCGACTGCTGGTGGCGAACACCCACGACCATATTCTGTGCTTCTCCAGCCGTGGTCGCGTCTATTCGATGAAGGTTTATCAGTTGCCGGAAGCCTCTCGTGGTGCACGTGGTCGTCCGATCGTCAACCTGCTGCCGCTGGAACAGGACGAACGTATCACCGCGATCCTGCCTGTGACCGAGTTTGAAGAAGGCGTGAAAGTCTTCATGGCGACTGCTAACGGTACTGTGAAGAAAACCGTCCTCACCGAATTCAACCGTCTGCGTACCGCCGGTAAAGTGGCGATCAAGCTGGTTGAAGGCGATGAGCTGATCGGCGTTGATCTGACCAGTGGCGAAGACGAAGTAATGCTGTTCTCCGCCGAAGGTAAAGTGGTGCGCTTTAAAGAGTCTTCTGTCCGTGCGATGGGCTGCAACACCACGGGTGTTCGCGGTATTCGTTTAGGCGAAGGCGATAAAGTCGTGTCTCTGATCGTACCGCGTGGCGATGGCGCAATCCTTACTGCAACACAAAACGGTTACGGTAAACGTACTGCGGTGGCGGAATACCCAACTAAGTCGCGTGCGACGAAAGGGGTTATCTCCATCAAAGTGACTGAACGTAACGGTTTAGTGGTTGGTGCGGTACAGGTTGATGACTGCGATCAGATCATGATGATCACCGATGCCGGTACGCTGGTACGTACCCGCGTTTCAGAAATCAGCATCGTGGGTCGTAACACCCAGGGCGTGATCCTCATCCGTACTGCGGAAGATGAAAACGTAGTGGGTCTGCAACGTGTTGCTGAACCGGTTGACGAGGAAGATCTGGATACCATCGATGGCAGTGCTGCGGAAGGGGACGATGAAATCGCTCCGGAAGTGGACGTTGACGACGAGCCAGAAGAAGAATAATTTTATTTATTCATGTCAAAAGGGAGCCATCTCCCTTTTTTGAATTGAAAAGTCCAGGCTGCAAAGTCTGGGCTTTTGTCGTATTAGGGCGCGATAAAGTTGTGCATCGCCCATAAAAAATGGCTGGCTTTACACAAGGAATGTGGCAATGAGTGGTGAAAAAAGGCGAAAGGCTGGCGGTTTTATGGCCTTGTAAGTTTTGGTGCAATAGCCCTACTTTCCGCTGGCGTCTGGGCATTGAAGGCAGCAACAGCGTGCAGGTCATCAGCCCGGGTGGGCAAAGCCGACAAAAAATGCAGTTTTACTCAATGCCGGGTGCTGGGGCGATTCGCGCACGTTTACGGCTGGTTCTCTCGTGGGATACGGATAATACCGACCTCGATCTTCATGTCGTTACGCCTGATGGCGAACACGCCTGGTACGGTAACACGGTGCTGAAAAACAGTGGCGCACTGGATATGGATGTCACGACGGGGTACGGACCCGAGATTTTCGCCATGCCAGCGCCAGTTCACGGGCGTTATCAGGTGTATATCAACTACTATGGCGGACGCAGCGAAACGGAATTAACCACCGCCCAACTGACGCTGATCACCGATGAAGGATCGGTCAATGAGAAACAGGAAACATTTATTGTACCGATGCGTAATGCTGGCGAGCTGACGCTGGTGAAAAGTTTTGACTGGTAATTAATGAGGTTACTTTCACTGTCGATGTTTAAGAAAACGCCCGATGACTTTCGCTATCGGGCGTTTTTGTTGGTTAATTCAATCGTTCAATCACCATCGCAATTCCCTGACCGCCGCCAATGCACAGCGTCGCCAGACCCAGCGTTTTATCGCGAGCCTGCATTGCATGTAATAGTGTGACCAGAATACGTGCACCGCTGGCGCCGATAGGATGCCCCAGCGCGATGGCTCCGCCGTTGACATTCACTTTCTCAGGATCAAAGCCCAGGGTTTTCCCAACGGCAAAGAACTGCGCGGCAAATGCTTCATTGGCTTCGATGAGATCAATGTCTGCCAGTTGCAGCCCCGCCAGTTGTAACGCTTTTTGCGTGGCAGGTACTGGCCCCATACCCATCAATGCAGGGGGCACGCCACCGCTGGCATAGCTTTTAATGCGTGCCAGTGGTTTTAGGCCTGCCGCCAGCGCCGCAGATTCTTCCATAATCACCAGTGCGGCAGCCCCATCGTTAATGCCAGACGCGTTCCCGGCGGTGACCGTTCCGGCTTTGTCGAAGGCCGGGCGCAATGCAGCAAGAGCTTCTGCAGTAGAATCTACTTTCGGGAATTCATCGCGATCGAAGACGATGTTTTTCTTCCGTGTGACAACATTTACCGGGACGATTTCGGCGGTAAAAGCACCGGACTCAATGGCTGCTGCCGCCTTACGCTGTGAATGTAGCGCCAGTTCATCCTGCATTTCACGGGTAATTCCGTACTCTTTGGCTACGTTCTCGGCGGTAATACCCATATGATAACCGTGAGTGGCGCACATCAGGCCATCGCGCAGGATCACGTCATAAACCTGTCCGTCTCCAAGACGATAACCAGAGCGTGCTTTTGCATCGAGTAAATAGGGCGCTAAACTCATGTTCTCCATTCCACCCGCTACGATGCTCTGTGCCTGACCGGCCTGAATTGCCTGGGCGGCAAGCGCCACGCTTTTCAGACCAGAACCACATACTTTGTTGACCGTAAATCCGCACACCGTTTCTGCCAGTCCGCTTTTTAGCAGTGCCTGACGAGCCGGATTTTGCCCCAGCCCGGCCTGCAATACGTTACCCATAATCACTTCATCGACGTGTTGTGAATCGAGTTTTGCGCGTTCAATGGCGGCCTGAATTACTGTTGCCCCCAGATCGATGGCGCTGGTGGAGGCGAGTGAACCATTAAAACTACCGATGGCAGTACGTACCGCACTGACGATGACACAATTTTTCATTTTATATTCCTTCTGTCTGTAGAGTTGCCGTCAGAACAGCGTTAAACCAATGACGAAAATGACGCCGGAGAAGAGCAGGGCAGTGATGCAATAGCCCATGATGTCGCGGACACCGAGCCCGGCGATTGCCAGTGCTGGCAGCGCCCAGAACGGTTGTGCCATGTTCATCCATTGCTCGCCGTAGGCGATCGCCATTACCGATTTACCGAGATCAGCGCCCAGCGCCTGAGCTGCGGGTATCACGAAAGGTCCCTGAATAACCCAGTGACCGCCGCCAGACGGAACGGCGAAGTTAATCAGTGCAGAACTAAAGAAGGTCATTACCGGGAAGGTGTCTTTGTTCGCAACATTGATGAAGAATTCGGTAATGAGTCCGCCCAGACCGGAATGCTCCATCATCAGTTGGATCCCGGCGTAGAAGGGGAATTGCACCAGAATACCGGCGGTACTGCGTGCTGCCGCGCTGATAGCACGCATATAAGCCATTGGCGTTTTATGTAGCAGCAGACCCGCAATCATAAACATCAGGTTGACGGTATTGATGGTGATGTTGAAGCCATGTTCGCTGAAGTACATTGCCAGGTAAGCGATACCGAGTGCGCCGATGATCAACGTCAGAATGCGGCTTTCTTCCAGTCGCTCGGACGGTGGAGCATCTTTCGGTAGCTGCTTTTGAAAATCAGCCTCTTCCATGAGTAGTTTCGGATCGATACTCACCACGTCAGACGGTTTTGGCATCATCATGCGGGTGATAAATGGCATCACCACAATCAATGCCACAGTGATGAAAATGTTAAAACCACTGAACAGAGTATCGCCCACCGGGATAAGCCCGGCGATATGCTCAACCGGGTTGCCCGGTGTTGCAGCCAACAGAGGCATTGAGCCAGAGAAGCCGCCACCCCAGGTGAGAAAACCAATGTAGGCGCAGGCAATGAGCAACGGATAATCAGAGCCAGGTACTCGCCGGGCGACTTCACGGGCGAACATTGCGCCGACAACCAGACCAAATCCCCAGTTGATGACACAAGCGACGGAACCGAAGAACGTGACCAGCATGACGCCCTGTACGGGCGTCTTTGCGGCGGAGGCGGCAGTACGCAGCAAACTTTTTACCGGAGCGGAGCTGGCAAGGGCATGACCGGTAACGATGATCAGCGCCATCTGCATACCAAACGCCAGCAAGTTCCAGAAACCGTCACCCCACATTTTCACCATGCTGATCGGCGTTTGTGGTGTTAACCAAAGCGCGATCACGAACGTTAGCAACGTCAGCAACATGGCAAAGATCAGAGGATCGGGAAGCCACCGGCTGACAAAGCGCGTCATAAAACGCGAGATGCGACCAATCATAAATCACCCCGTTGCGTATTCAGATCGGCGGCTACTTCAAACTGAGCTTCGGTTTTGGCACGCACGGTGGCTAAATCACACCCGTCGGCAATTTCGGTGAGCCACATTTTGCCGTCAATGAAACGAAAGACAGCCAGTTCAGTGACCAGCATATGCACCGCGTGTTGCGCAGTGAGCGGCATGGTGCAGCGGCGCAAAATTTTCGGTGAACCATCTTTGGCGCAATGTTCCATGGCAATGATCACTTTGCGCGCCCCGGTCACCAGATCCATCGCGCCACCCATACCGGGCACCATTTTTCCAGGCACTACCCAGTTCGCGAGGTTTGCTTCTTCGTCTACCTGCAAACCACCGAGCACGCAGGCATCAATATGACCGCCACGGATCAGCGCAAATGACATGGCGCTGTCAAACATGGCTGCGCCGGGTAAAACGCCGCATGGTTGTCCGCCTGCGTTAACCAGATCTGGATGCGCTGTCGTGACCGGGCCTAAACCGAGGAAGCCGTTTTCCGATTGCAGAGTGATATGAATGCCTTCTGGCAAATAGTTGGCGACCATCGTCGGCAGACCAATGCCCAGATTCACGATGTCACCATCACGAAGCTCTTGTGCCACACGGCGTGCAATACGTTGTTTCGCATCCATTATTTGCTCTCCTGTGAAACGATGATGTGGTCGATAACGGCACCAGGGGTGACAATATGGTCAGGTTGCAGCTCGCCGACTTCGACCAGTTCATCTGGCTCCACCAGCGTGATATCAGCCGCAAGGGCAATCAGGGGGTTAAAGTTGCGGGCGCTAAGTTGATAGGTCAGGTTGCCAAGTGTGTCGCAACGATGAGCGCGAATGAGCGCCAGGTCGGCGCGCAGTGGGCGTTCAAGCAGCCAGGTTTTGCCGTCGAGTGTCAGCGTCTGTTTGCCTTCCTCTACGACGGTGCCGACACCGGTTGGGGTGAGAAAACCACCAAGTCCAGCGCCACCACAGCGAATTTGCTCGATTAGCGTACCTTGCGGCACCAGAACGACGTCCATCTCACCAGATATCATGCGCCGACCTGTTTCCGGGTTGGTGCCGATATGTGAAGCAATCACTTTGCGGACTCGACCATTGACGATGAGCGGACCGATGCCGGTATCAACAAACGCGGTATCATTGGCTATCAATGTCAGGTCGCGAACACCAGATTCCAGTAATGCTTCAACCAGGCGGGATGGAGTGCCAATCCCCATAAATCCGCCCACCATGATGGTCATGCCGTCACGAAAGAAGCCGGAGGCGTCTTGTAATGTCATCAATTTTGTTTTCATTATTTATCCCTCTTGCATACACCGTTGTGGGTACAGTCAGGGAATAGCAAGGGGAGTGCCAGAATGAGAATATTTGATGTTGTTTTTAACTGATTGAATATAAAAGGATAAATAAGGTGGGGATTAAGAAGGAGGATGATTGGCTATGCAGAAATTTGCGCACTGTGCAAATTTCTGCATAGCAAGTTTTGGTGTTATACATCCGCCGGATCGATACCGTATTCCTGGAGTTTATACATCAATGCACGGCGACTGATACCCAGCATCAAAGCGGTGCGGGTTCGGTTTCCGTCCTGTTGTTCCAGCACTTCCATAATGATGCGTTTTTCGACGCGTTTAATTTCCTCTTTTAAATTACGCTCACCGACAGGGGCTGTTTTTGCCTCACCAGCATTACAGACTGGCTGACGAATCTGTGGCGGAAGATCCTCAGAAAAAATGATCGGACCTGAGTTCATTACGACGGCGCGTTCAATGACGTTGGAAAGCTCTCGAATATTTCCCGGCCATGACCAGGCGGTAAGCAGTGACATTGCCATCGGATCGATGTCGATAATATCGCGCTGATTCTCACTACTGAATTTTTGCAAAAAGTGATTAGCTAACAGGGAAATATCTTCCCGGCGATCGCGCAGAGGCGGCAGTATTAAATGAATAACGTTAAGGCGATAAAAGAGATCTTCACGGAAGGTGCCTTCTTTTACCATTGCCTGCAAGTCGCGGTTGGTGGCAGCAATGATGCGGATATCAACTTTTATGGTCTGATGGCCGCCAATCCGTTCAAATTCCCGTTCCTGCAGAATGCGTAGTAATTTGGCTTGCAGTACCAGCGGCATTTCGCCAATTTCGTCGAGGAGCAGAGTACCTTCGTTGGCACGTTCAAATAATCCCTGACGCAAGGTTTGTGCACCAGTAAATGCGCCTTTTTCATGACCAAACAGTTCACTTTCGAGCAACGATTCCGGCAGCGCCGCGCAGTTGACTTTAATGAACGGCCCCTTTGCCCGCCGCGAATTGTAGTGAATCGCTCTGGCAATCAACTCTTTCCCGGTGCCGCTTTCACCGCTAATCAAGACGCTGGCCTGAGAAAGGGCAATTTTGGCGGTGTCTTTGCAGATATCCATCATCGCCGGGCTATTGGTGAGAATGTGCCCCCATTGCCAGCTGGTGCTCAGTGCCTGGTGCAGATGACGGATCTCTTTTTTCATTGACTGGAGTTGTAAAGCGCGCTGAACGATTAAATTCAACTCATCGAGATCAAACGGTTTGATAACATAGTCGAAGGCTCCGCAGCGTAGTGCTTCGACGGCGGTTTCCACTTCAGCATAGGCCGTCATCAGAATAACGGGTGTCCGGGTCTCATGGCTGCGCATCTCCTTTAGTGCCTTGATGCCGTCCATCTCAGGCATACGGATATCCATCAACACAACGTCGGGGTGAATATCGGCAAACAGATGTAATGCGGTGCGTCCGTTGTTCGCACAATGTGTTTCGTATCCTTGTAGTGCAAAAGCGGTGCTCAGCATACGGCGAACATTATCTTCATCATCAACAATAAGGATGCGATTAATAGCGGTCATACGGTCTGATTTCCCTGCGGGTTGATCGGTAAAATAAGGGTGAAGGTTGCGCCGTAGCCCGGCAAACTGGTGACGCGAATATCCCCCTGATGGGCATTAATGATGCGTTGACTTAACGCCAGACCAAGCCCGGTTCCTGAGGCTTTGGTGGTGAAAAAGGGATCGAAGATCTTTTTTTGCAGCGAGAGATCAATGCCACAGCCGTTGTCTTCTATCGAAATAGCCTGTTGTGAGTCGCTGTACTGCCAGGTTCGAATGCGAATTTTCCCTCGTGCACTGATAGCCTGGACGGCATTGATCAGGATATTCAGGAGTACCTGTTTGAGCAGTTCGCGATCGGCACTAATCGGGCTTAATTCATTGTCCAGTTCGCTTATGAAGTCGACCCGCGCTTGTACGCCGGCGGTTTGCACCAGTACCAGAGTTTCTTCAACCAATGCATTGAGGCTGACTTGTTGCCATTGACTGTGGCGTGGGCGTGAAAAATCGAGCAATTGCTGAATGACTTTGTTAATTGAGTCGATTTCTTTGATTACTACGGACAGATATTCCTGATGTATTGGGTCAGTGGTTTGTTGGCGCAAGATCTGTACATAACCACGAATAGCCGTCAGCGGATTACGGACTTCATGCGCCACGCCAGCCATCAGCTCACCCAGTGTGGCTAGGCGTTCAGCTTGCGCCATGCGGCGTTGGGTTTCTTTGCGGGCAGTTAAATCAGAGAAAATCACCAAAGCACCTATCATTTCACCATGCGTGTTATGAATACGACTGGTAGTGACACTGATTTCAATGGTGCGGTCACGGCCTGGAAAACTGATCTCCAGCGCCACGTGTTCGGTGCCATGTTCCAGCGTATCCAGAACTGGACTGTAGAACTGAGTATTGTCGAACAACATGGAGTAAGGCTGCCCTACCAGTTCATGACGTTGATAGCCAGTGATGACTTCTGCTGCTGGGTTCATGGTGGTTACATCACCCTGGCGGTCGATGGCAATGACGCCATCGGCAGCGTTTTCAATAATCAGATCGTTAAGTGTCCGCGTTTCACGCAGTGCCTGGGCGAGGTTATTAACACTCTGACTGATTTGCCCCATTTCACCGGGCAATTGTGGTAATCGAGTGGGAATATTTTGCGCCAGAGTCGAGAGGCCATCGGTGATGATATCTATATTGGCGCTCAGGCGACGGGAGAAAAGCACAATCAACAACAGGCTTATCAGCAAACCGGCGGTGAGTACAATGATAATCCTCACATCCATTTTCCAGGCCTGGCGGCGAATATCTTCGGTTAATTCATTGGCCCAGATATAACCGAGGACTTCACCATTACGTTCAATGGGGATCATTGAATTCAAAATATCGCCGCGCACCTGCCTGCCTGAATAAACCAAAGGGGTATTTGTACGCATAACTTCGCGACCAGGGTGATCCGCAGCAATAGTCACGCCCACATTATTCTGATATAGCGATGAAGGCGCATAGGTGATTATCGCATCCAGCGTCTTGTTATAATAACCAGCGCCTATGCCAGGAAAGGCGCGAGTAATATTTTCGGTAATGGGGGCAAGCTCTGCATTCAATGCGCGGATACGCTCTTCACGCGGTAAGTCGATGTAGAGATCGTAGCGATCGCCTAGCGCCTGATTAAGCAGGTTGACCACGGCAGAAAGTTTTTTCTCTTTTTCAGATAAGACTGCTGAACGTCCTTCCGTTTCTACGATATAACCAATAGTAAGCGTTGGGACAATGACCATCAGGATTGCCATCAGGATCATTTGATTGCGTAAGCGGCGTGGATAAATCCACTTCATATAATGCATGCTGAAATCCATCAATCTTGTCCGATATATGACGATTATCGGGGGTTAAGGTGATGATTTCTCGGCGGTGTATCATATTACCGAGAAGAGAGAACATTGCGGTGGCACGCTTTTACCGCTACCTTAACCACACTCCATCGGTCACCTGAGGCGGAGCTTCGCCCCTTTGAAATACCTTGCTTCTTTTCGCACAACCCTGAAAGTCTCGCGCTATATGTTCAGAGCATTGGCGTTATTGCTCTGGTTGCTGATTGCTTTTTCATCAGTGTTTTATATCGTCAATGCCCTGCATCAGCGAGAATCTGAGATTCGTCAGGAATTTAACCTGAGTTCCGATCAGGCTCAGCGGTTTATTCAGCGCACTTCTGACGTGATGAAAGAGCTGAAGTACATTGCTGAAAATCGCTTATCTGTAGAAAACGGCGTGCTTTCCCCGCGTGGGCGAGAAACGCAAGCGGATGTGCCGGTGTTCGAACCGTTGTTTGCTGATTCCGATTGTTCCGCGATGAGTAACACCTGGCGTGGCTCTCTGGAGTCACTGGCGTGGTTTATGCGCTACTGGCGCGATAATTTCTCTGCAGCTTACGATCTCAACCGCGTATTTTTGATCGGCAGCGATAACCTCTGCATGGCAAACTTTGGCCTGCGTGATATGCCGGTTGAACGCGACACCGCCCTGAAAGCTCTGCATGAGCGCATCAATAAGTATCGTAATGCTCCGCAGGATGACAGCGGCAGCAACCTTTATTGGATCAGCGAAGGCCCGCGTCCTGGCGTTGGATATTTTTACGCGCTGACGCCGGTGTATCTGGCGAACCGTTTGCAGGCCTTGCTGGGCGTTGAACAAACCATTCGGATGGAGAACTTCTTCTTACCAGGTACATTACCGATGGGGGTTACTATCCTTGATGAGAATGGTCATACCCTGATTTCGTTGACCGGACCAGAAAGCAAAATCGAGGCTGAACCGCGTTGGATGCAGGAACGTTCCTGGTTTGGTTATACACCAGGCTTCCATGAGCTGGTGCTGAAGAAAAATCTGCCGCCATCATCGTTAAGTATTGTTTACTCGGTGCCCGTAGATCAGGTGCTGGAACGCATTCGTATGCTGATACTTAACGCTATTTTGCTGAATGTGATTGCTGGTGCGGCGCTGTTCACCCTCGCGCGGATGTACGAGCGGCGTATTTTCATTCCGGCAGAAAGTGACGCCCTGCGTCTGGAAGAACACGAGCAGTTTAATCGCAAGATTGTCGCCTCCGCACCGGTGGGGATCTGTATTTTGCGCACCGCTGATGGCGTCAATATTTTGAGTAACGAACTGGCGCATACCTATCTCAACATGCTTACGCATGAGGATCGCCAGCGGCTGACGCAAATTATCTGCGGGCAGCAGGTCAATTTTGTCGATGTCCTGACCAGCAACAATACTAATTTGCAAATCAGCTTTGTTCATTCTCGCTATCGTAATGAAAACGTGGCGATTTGCGTACTGGTCGATGTTTCTTCGCGCGTGAAGATGGAAGAGTCGTTGCAAGAGATGGCGCAGGCAGCAGAACAGGCGAGTCAGTCGAAATCGATGTTCCTTGCTACCGTCAGCCACGAGTTGCGAACGCCGCTGTATGGCATTATCGGTAACCTGGATCTGTTGCAAACCAAAGAGTTGCCGAAAGGCGTTGACCGTCTGGTGACGGCAATGAATAACTCTTCCAGCCTGCTGTTGAAAATTATCAGCGACATTCTCGATTTCTCGAAGATTGAATCGGAACAGTTAAAGATAGAACCGCGTGAGTTTTCACCGCGTGAAGTGATGAACCATATCACCGCCAACTATTTGCCGCTGGTGGTGCGAAAGCAGCTTGGTTTGTACTGCTTTATTGAACCGGATGTGCCGGTAGCTTTAAACGGCGATCCGATGCGTTTACAGCAGGTTATCTCCAATCTGTTGAGTAACGCCATTAAATTTACCGATACCGGCTGCATTGTTCTGCATGTCCGTGCTGATGGTGATTATCTTTCTATTCGTGTTCGCGATACTGGCGTGGGTATTCCGGCGAAAGAAGTGGTGCGGCTTTTTGATCCCTTCTTCCAGGTAGGGACGGGCGTACAGCGTAACTTCCAGGGAACCGGTCTGGGGCTGGCGATTTGTGAAAAATTGATCAGCATGATGGACGGTGACATCTCGGTGGAGTCTGAACCAGGCATGGGAAGCCAGTTTACGGTGCGTATTCCGCTGTATGGTGCGCAATATCCACATAAAAAAGGTGTCGAAGGATTAACGGGTAAACGCTGCTGGTTGGCGGTACGTAATGCGTCACTATGCCAGTTTATCGAAACCAGTTTGCAGCGCAGTGGTGTAATCGTTACAACATACGAAGGTCAGGAACCCTCACCAGAGGATGTGTTGATTACGGATGAGGCGCTGAGCGAAAAATGGCAGGGTAGAGCGGTGGTGACGTTCTGCCGTCGGCATATTGGTATTCCGCTGGAGAAAGCGCCCGGTGAGTGGGTGCATAGCGTCGCCTCGTCGCATGAACTGCCTGTGCTACTGGCGCGTATCTATCGGATAGAAATTGAAAATGATGATCCTGCCAACGTTCTGCCATTGATGGACAAAGATTCCACTAGCAATGACGACATGATGATTCTGGTGGTTGACGATCATCCGATTAACCGTCGCTTACTGGCCGATCAGCTCGGTTCGTTGGGTTATCAGTGTAAAACGGCAAATGATGGCGTCGATGCGCTTAATGTACTAAGCAAGAATCATATCGATATCGTGCTTAGCGACGTCAACATGCCGAATATGGACGGTTACCGGTTAACGCAACGTATTCGTCAGTTAGGGCTAACGTTGCCGGTAATCGGGGTGACTGCCAATGCGTTGGCTGAAGAGAAGCAGCGGTGTCTGGAGTCCGGTATGGATAGCTGTCTGTCGAAGCCCGTGACGCTGGATGTCATAAAACAGACGCTGACGATGTATGCCGAGAGGGTCAGGAAAGCGCGGAAATCGTAGGAACGGTCGGAGCAAAAGCCTGATGCGACGCTGGCGCGTCTTATCAGGCCTACGTTTGTGTAATGTATTGAAGTATTGGGATTTGTAGGCCGGATAAGGCGTTCACGCCGCATCCGGCGGTCGGTGCTTATCTGGCCTGTCGGGAGATTACTCTTTATCTGCCGGGCTTAAGGTCACAGAAGAGAGATAGTTCAGCAGGGCGATATCGTTCTCGACACCCAACTTCATCATCGCGGATTTCTTCTGGCTGCTGATGGTTTTGATGCTACGGTTGAGCTTTTTAGCAATCTCGGTAACCAGAAAACCTTCTGCAAACAGGCGCAGTACTTCACTCTCTTTAGGTGAGAGACGCTTGTCGCCGTAACCACTGGCGCTGATTTTCTCCAGCAGACGAGATACGCTTTCCGGAGTAAATTTCTTGCCTTTTTGCAGCGCGGCGAGGGCTTTCGGCAGATCTGTAGGCGCGCCTTGCTTCAGGACGATTCCTTCGATATCCAGATCCAGTACCGCGCTAAGAATTGCCGGGTTGTTGTTCATGGTCAGAACAATGATCGACAGGCTAGGGAAATGACGCTTGATGTATTTGATCAAGGTGATCCCGTCACCGTATTTATCTCCAGGCATGGAGAGATCGGTAATCAACACGTGCGCATCCAGTTTCGGCAGGTTGTTGATCAGTGCTGTGGAATCTTCAAATTCGCCGACAACATTCACCCACTCAATTTGCTCAAGTGATTTGCGAATACCGAACAGTACTATCGGATGGTCATCGGCAATAATTACGTTCATATTGTTCATGTAATAGGCTACCTTGCTACAGCAAGCTCTTGACATAGCTGTCAATGTCGCTGATGTATTTTTCTGTTCCTGGGACATCCTTCTCGCGAATAAGATGTTCCAGCGTTTCACATAACTGCTTGCCGGGTACCAGATTTAGCATGGCAAACACGCCTTTAAGACGATGAGCCGTTTGGGCTAATGCAGCAAAGTCACTGGTTGCTGCTTCAGTATACAGCCTCTTAACATCATCCGGTACTGTGTCTACAAAGAGCGCATAATAGCCGCTGGCATGGAGTTGTGCATTTTCATCTCCACCCATAGGCGATTCTGTCACCTCTTCCTGCGCCAGTTGCACTTCAATTAATTGTAAGACCGCTTCCTGCATAGCATTGCTCATATTGAAGTTGACGCACAATTGACCAGGCCCAATTTCCCGTACGCCAGACTCATCATCGCTTAAAAGCAAGCCAGAGGCAGTAAGATTAGACGGATTATCCGTTAAAAAGATATCATAATCCTGACTAATTAATCTTTCATCGGGTGTGATACAGGTTGCACCCCAATTTTCTAACTGGCGAGTGACAATATTCCGAATTTCTGTGGAAGTTACATCCACCATCACGGTGACATCATCCAGTAAACGTTCTTCTTCCTCTTCAACGTCCGGGGTAGCAGGGAGCATTTTTATATGCACGGAGTATCGTGTGCCAAGCCCGTCCCGCGTTTTAATATTTAAATGACCGCCCAGTTTTCGCGCTAGTTGATCACTTAACCAGAATGCCAGCGGGTCCGCCTTGCCATAGCGATCGCTTTGGGTCTGGTTGATGAACGGGAAGTGCAAATTATCCATTTCATGAATACTTACACCATCTCCGGTGTCAAGAATGCGGAAAGTCAGACGTTCGTCAGAGGATTCATCCTGATCAACCTCAAGGGTAATTTTCCCCAGTTGCGTTGAGGTGACGGCATATTGCATCAACAGCAGCAAAATACGGCGTAAAGCATCGCGATCGCCACGGCGCATATCGTGTGCTTTCAGATGATTGTTAATCAGCAGTTGCAGGCCTTTGCGTTTCATTGCTGGTAGCACTGCGGGCACTACTTCATCGATTAAATCCTGTACGGAGAAAAGCTCGGTCTCGCTCTTCCAGCTATCGTCCGCAAGAATATTCGCTAGCTGAATTTCATCGACCAGGCGCACCAGCACATCAGCCTGATTTGCCAGTTGTTTGCTTTCCGGGGAGTTGAGTTTAGCCGCACTCTCCGCCAGTGACCGTGCGGGTTCTTTCAGCGCATCGCCAATGTTTTGCATAAAGGCCATCCGGCCCTGCTGGTTTTTCTCATACAGGCGCTGCGCCTGCTTGAGTTTCTTGTTCACCAGCACCTCGCGATCCTGATCGCGAATGATGAAGATTTGCGTACGCGGCGCTATCTGGCTGCGGAACATGCGGATTTCATACAGCTCGTTATTGACGGTCGCCTGAATAATCCCCTGATGCTGTTCTGCCATGGTGGTGATGTTTTGCAGATTCAAATGCGGCAGCAGATGGTCGGCAATCTTATTGCTGATAACTGTGCGATTCGATTCCTGATCGTGAACCAGCAGACCGAGTGGCAGCAGTGACACAATCTCTTCATTTATTGCTCGCAAAATACGCAGTTCGTTATTCACTGCGGTGCTGGGAACGCTTTCTGTGCTGCGCCCGGAGAAATGGCGAAAGGTGGTGTAACCAAAAAGCGCCAGTGCCAGCAAACCGATATTCAGCAGCAGTGGCAGCAGAATGTTTTGCAATGTATCCAGCAGCAAAGTGCCGTAAGGAACCTGCCAGACCAGCCGCATATCGGTGGAGTTGAGCGCCGAAGAGATTTCAATCTTCGAACTATTAAAGTTAATGCTGACGCTATCCGTTGCTTCTTTCTCATTATTATTGTTACCCGCAGTACCTGCTTCTGGTTCAAGACGGAAGCTATCCAGCGGCATCCCTGGCGGGATTAAATCATTAATAGGCAGATCAAATGCAACCACTGTTGCCAGATGTCCCGGCTGGTTAAAGGTGGTACGCAAGGTAAAATAATGACCGTTCTGCCAGGCAAGACGGCGCAGGTTAGAAAAACTTTCACGTTCATCCAGGGCATTAGCCTGCTGCAGCATCTCTGCGCGACGAGAATCAACAATGTCACTGACGGTCGATTCTTTAAATCCGGAGGTGAGATCTTTTAACGGCAGGGTCGAGATAAGAATCAGGCTGTTATCCTGACCGTTCAGATAATACATCGACCACGGTACATTTTCTGCGCCCCATAATGTGTCCAGATAAGTAGACATTCGTTGGGTCATCTCAAGCGTTGAGTTGTCGTGAGAACCAAAGATCAGGGCTTCTGTTTTGCGACGCGGTTTTTCCAGATAGTAGACATCCTGTTTCAGACGCGTCTCTTGCAAACTTTCACTGGTGGAAGGTGAAGTCGTTGCAGCGATGTTGTCGTAGATCTGCCAGGTCACGTAACGCCAGGTATCGACGCGCTTTTGTATAGCATGAGTAATGTCGACAATCTGGTAGCTTTTATCTTTCAGCCAGGCGTTGACTGCGCTTTGTACCATTACACCCATCATCACCAGCAACACAATGATCAACAGTAAAAAGAAGCGGGTAATGCTCCCCGGTAGGAGTGAAAAGCGGGTCGTGGCCGTTGTCTCTTTCTGACGCATTCGTGTTTATGACCTGTTAAAACTTCGCGAAGTGATAGGGCAGTATAAAGGGTACAGTGCGAAATTCCAGACTATTACCCGATAGATGATTCTCTATTCCTCAACGATATGTCTCGTTCTGCCAGATGAGAAATAGATGTACACACCGCATTCTGCTGTACAAATAATCTGCAAAAAAGAAGAGCGAAATTAATTACGGATAAAGAAAAGATGGCGGGAATTATATCTTGTTAATTTTTTGTGAATTATTAACGAGCGTTATAATTTTCCAGCGGTAGTACAAAAAAATAAAAGATGTGTAAAGAAGGGTAAAAAAAACCGGATGCGAGGCATCCGGTTGAAATAGGGGTAAACAGACATTCAGAAATGAATGACGGTAATAAATAAAGTTAATGATGATAGCGAGACATATTTTAGTTGCGAGTGAAGATTTTGTTTTGGCATTCAGTGCTATCAAGTACTTAAGAATAAGTTATTGATTTTAACCTTGAATTATTATTGCTTGATGTTAGGTGCTTATTTCGCCAATCATCAAGAATCTTAAAAAGTTCCATCATATTTACATTTTGAAACATCTATAGAGACAAATGAAACATCTTAAAAGTTTTAGTATCATATTCGTGTTGGATTATTCTGCATTTTTGGGGAGAATGGACTTGCCGACTGATTAATGAGGGTTAATCAGTATGCAGTGGCATAAAAAAGCAAATAAAGGCATATAACAGAGGGTTAATAACATGAAAGTTAAAGTACTGTCCCTCCTGGTCCCAGCTCTGCTGGTAGCAGGCGCAGCAAACGCTGCTGAAGTTTACAACAAAGACGGCAACAAATTAGATCTGTACGGTAAAGTAGACGGCCTGCACTATTTCTCTGACAACAAGTCAGAAGACGGCGACCAGACCTATGTACGTCTTGGTTTCAAAGGCGAAACTCAGGTTACTGACCAGCTGACCGGTTACGGCCAGTGGGAATATCAGATCCAGGGCAATACCTCTGAAGACAACAAAGAAAACTCCTGGACCCGTGTGGCATTCGCTGGTCTGAAATTCCAGGACGTTGGTTCTTTCGACTACGGTCGTAACTACGGCGTTGTTTACGACGTAACTTCCTGGACCGACGTACTGCCAGAATTCGGTGGTGACACTTACGGTTCCGACAACTTCATGCAGCAGCGTGGTAACGGCTTCGCGACCTACCGTAACACCGACTTCTTCGGTCTGGTTGATGGTCTGAACTTTGCTGTTCAGTACCAGGGTAAAAACGGCAGCGTAAGCGGCGAAGGCATGACCAACAACGGTCGTGGTGCTCTGCGTCAGAACGGCGACGGCGTTGGCGGTTCTATCACTTATGATTACGAAGGCTTCGGTATCGGTGCTGCAGTTTCCAGCTCCAAACGTACTGATGCTCAGAACACCGCTGCTTACATCGGTAACGGCGACCGTGCTGAAACCTACACCGGTGGTCTGAAATACGACGCTAACAACATCTACCTGGCTGCTCAGTACACCCAGACCTACAACGCAACTCGCGTAGGTTCCCTGGGCTGGGCGAACAAAGCACAGAACTTCGAAGCTGTTGCTCAGTACCAGTTCGACTTCGGTCTGCGTCCGTCTGTAGCATACCTGCAGTCTAAAGGTAAAAACCTGGGTGTCGTTGCTGGTCGTAACTACGACGACGAAGATATCCTGAAATATGTTGATGTTGGTGCTACCTACTACTTCAACAAAAACATGTCCACCTACGTTGACTACAAAATCAACCTGCTGGACGACAACCAGTTCACCCGCGCTGCTGGCATCAACACTGATGACATCGTAGCTCTGGGTCTGGTTTACCAGTTCTAATCTCGATTTATATCGAACAAAGGGCCTGCGGGCTCTTTTTTCATTGTTTTCAGCGTACAAACGCAGTTTTTTGGTGTACTCTTGCGACCGTTCGCATGAGGATAATCACGTATGGAAATAAGCTTTACCCGCGTGGCATTGCTGGCTGCCGCGCTCTTCTTTGTTGGTTGCGATCAAAAAACACAACCCGCCAAACCCCACGCTACTGAAGTTACCGTTCTTGAAGGCAAAACGATGGGAACCTTCTGGCGTGCCAGCATCCCTGGCATTGACGCCAAACGTAGTGCTGAACTTAAAGAGAAGATTCAGACCCAGCTGAACGCCGACGATCAGCTGCTTTCGACCTATAAAAAAGACTCCGCGCTGATGCGCTTTAACGATTCGAAAAGTTTGTCACCGTGGCCGGTAAGTGAAGCGATGGCCGATATCATCACCACCTCGCTGCGCATTGGCGCCAAAACCGATGGCGCGATGGATATTACTGTCGGGCCGCTGGTGAATCTGTGGGGCTTTGGCCCGGAACAACAGCCGGTACAAATCCCGAACCAGGAACAGATCGACGCGATGAAAGCCAAAACAGGTTTGCAGCACCTGACGGTCATTAATCAGTCGCATCAGCAATATCTGCAAAAAGATCTGCCGGATTTATATGTCGATCTCTCCACCGTCGGCGAAGGTTATGCGGCAGATCATCTGGCACGCTTAATGGAGCAGGAAGGTATTTCCCGCTATCTGGTGTCGGTGGGGGGCGCGCTGAACAGCCGTGGCATGAACGGCGAAGAGCAGCCGTGGCGAGTGGCGATCCAAAAACCGACCGATAAAGAAAACGCGGTTCAGGCCGTGGTGGATATCAACGGTCACGGGATTAGCACCTCCGGCAGCTATCGCAACTATTACGAACTGGACGGCAAACGCCTTTCCCATGTTATCGATCCGCAAACCGGGCGTCCCATTGAACACAATCTGGTCTCCGTGACGGTGATTGCCCCGACGGCGCTGGAAGCCGACGCCTGGGATACAGGTTTGATGGTGCTCGGGCCGGAGAAAGCCAAAGAAGTCGTTCGTCGGGAAGGGCTGGCGGTCTATATGATCACCAAAGAGGGCGATAGCTTTAAAACCTGGATGTCGCCGCAGTTTAAAGGCTTCCTTATTAGCGAAAAAAATTAAAGCGCAAGATTGTTGGTTTTTGCGCGATGGTGACCGGGCAGACTAAAGGCTATCCTTAACCAGGGAGCTGATGATGAAAAACGCCACACGCTTAACTGATGATCAACGCTGGCAATCTGTCTTAGCCCGCGACCCGAACGCCGACGGCGAATTTGTCTTCGCCGTGCGCACCACGGGCATCTTTTGCCGTCCGTCTTGCCGCGCCAGACATGCCTTGCGGGAAAACGTTTCTTTCTATACGGATGCCAGCGAGGCGCTTGCCGCTGGCTTTCGCCCCTGCAAACGTTGTCAGCCAGACAAAGCCAATCCCCAACAACATCGCCTTGATAAAATTACCCACGCCTGCCGACTGCTGGAACAGGAAACGCCTGTAACGCTGGAAGCCTTAGCCGACCAGGTGGCGATGAGTCCGTTCCATTTGCATCGATTGTTTAAAGCGACGACCGGAATGACGCCTAAAGCCTGGCAACAGGCCTGGCGCGCTCGTCGTTTACGGGAATCTCTGGCAAAAGGGGAAAGCGTGACTCAGGCGATTCTCAATGCCGGATTCCCCGACGGCAGCAGTTACTACCGTAAAGCCGATGAAACGCTGGGCATGACGGCTAAACAGTTTCGTCACGGTGGCGAAAGCCTGGCTGTGCGTTATGCGCTGGCTGATTGTAAGCTGGGTCGTTGCCTGGTGGCAGAAAGCGAGCGGGGGATTTGCGCGATATTACTGGGTGATGATGACGCGACATTAATCAGTGAACTGCGGCAGATGTTTCCCGCTGCCGACAACGCACCCGCTGACCCGACGTTTCAGCAACGCCTACGCGAAGTGATCGCCAGCCTCAATCAGCGCGATACGCCGCTGACGTTGCCGCTGGATATTCGCGGCACCGCTTTTCAACAGCAAGTCTGGCAGGCGCTGCGTACTATTCCTTGCGGTGAAACTGTGAGTTATCAGCAACTGGCAAACACCATCGGCAAACCGAAAGCGGTACGTGCCGTGGCAAGTGCCTGCGCCGCCAATAAGTTAGCGATCGTTATACCTTGTCATCGGGTGGTACGTGGTGATGGCACACTTTCCGGTTACCGCTGGGGTGTTTCGCGTAAAGCACAGTTGCTACGCCGTGAAGCTGAAAACGAGGAAAAATAATGTTGGATCTGTTTGCTGATGCTGAACCGTGGCAAGAACCTCTGGCACCTGGCGCGGCAATTTTACGGCGCTTTGCCTTTAACGTTGCGGAACAACTGATCCGCGATATTAATGACGTCGCCCGCCAGTCGCCGTTTCGCCAGATGGTTACCCCCGGCGGATATACCATGTCGGTGGCAATGACCAACTGCGGGCGTCTGGGCTGGACCACCAATCGGCAGGGCTATCTCTATTCGCCCATTGATCCGCAAACGGAACAACCGTGGCCTGCGATGCCGCAAAGTTTTCATGATTTATGTCAGCGGGCAGCCACGGCGGCGGGTTATGCGGATTTCCAGCCTGACGCTTGCCTGATCAACCGCTATGCCCCTGGCGCGAAACTGTCGTTACATCAGGATAAAGACGAACCGGATCTGCGCGCACCGATTGTTTCTGTTTCTCTGGGCTTACCCGCGATTTTTCAATTTGGTGGCCTCAAACGTAATGATCCGCTAAAACGACTGTTGCTGGAGCATGGCGACGTGGTGGTTTGGGGCGGTGAATCGCGGCTGTTTTATCACGGCATTCAACCGCTCAAAGCGGGCTTTCATCCACTCACCGCCGACTGCCGCTACAATCTGACATTCCGTCAGGCAGGTAAAAAAGAATAAAAATAAGAATTATTATTGCTGTGCGCGCGGAGATGTTTAAACTGCGGGCTGTAATTCATTGTCCGGGTTTTCTGCATGGAACTTCTTGTACTTGTCTGGCGGCAGTATCGCTGGCCATTTATCAGTGTGATGGCGCTAAGCCTCGCCAGTGCGGCATTAGGCATTGGCTTAATTGCTTTTATCAATCAGCGCCTTATCGAAACGGCGGATAACAGTCTGCTGGTGCTGCCGGAGTTTCTGGGTTTATTGCTGTTGCTAATGGCAGTGACGCTGGGATCGCAACTGGCACTTACTACGCTGGGGCACCACTTCGTTTACCGACTGCGTAGCGAATTTATCAAGCGGATTCTGGATACCCACGTTGAGCGTATCGAACAACTCGGTAGCGCCTCATTGCTGGCGGGGTTAACCAGCGATGTGCGCAATATCACCATTGCTTTTGTGCGTTTGCCGGAACTGGTGCAGGGGATTATTCTCACTATCGGTTCAGCGGCGTATCTGTGGATGCTGTCGGGCAAAATGTTGCTGGTAACGGCTATCTGGATGGCGGTCACCATCTGGGGCGGTTTTGTGCTGGTGGCGCGGGTATACAAACATATGGCGACCCTGCGTGAAACCGAAGACAAGCTGTACACGGATTTTCAAACCGTTCTGGAAGGGCGCAAAGAGCTGACCCTGAACCGTGAACGCGCCGAGTATGTGTTTAACAACCTCTACATTCCTGATGCGCAAGAGTATCGCCATCATATTATCCGCGCAGACACCTTCCATCTTAGTGCTGTGAACTGGTCAAACATCATGATGCTGGGTGCTATCGGCCTGGTGTTCTGGATGGCGAACAGTCTCGGATGGGCTGATACCAACGTTGCCGCGACCTATTCGCTGACGCTGTTATTCCTGCGCACGCCTCTGCTTTCTGCGGTTGGCGCATTACCGACGCTGCTGACGGCTCAGGTGGCGTTTAACAAGCTGAACAAATTCGCGCTCGCGCCTTTCAAAGCGGAGTTTCCACGCCCGCAGGCGTTTCCTGACTGGCAAACGCTGGAGTTACGTAACGTGACGTTTAGCTATCAGGATAACGCGTTTTCCGTTGGCCCACTCAACCTCACCATTAAACGTGGCGAACTGTTGTTTTTGATTGGTGGCAACGGTAGCGGAAAATCGACGCTGGCGATGTTGCTGACGGGGTTGTATCAGCAGCAAAGCGGTGAAATTTTGCTGGATGGTAAACCCATCAGCGGCGAAAAACCGGAAGATTATCGCAAACTGTTTTCGGCCGTGTTTACCGATGTCTGGCTGTTTGATCAACTGCTGGGGCCGGAGGGTAAACCTGCTAATCCGCAACTGGTTGAGAAGTGGCTGGCGCAGTTGAAAATGGCTCATAAGCTGGAGTTAAGTAACGGGCGTATTGTTAACCTGAAGTTATCAAAAGGGCAGAAAAAACGCGTGGCGCTGTTGCTGGCGTTGGCAGAAGAGCGCGATATTATCCTGCTGGATGAATGGGCGGCGGATCAAGACCCACACTTCCGCCGTGAGTTTTATCAGGTGCTGCTACCGCTGATGCAGGAGATGGGAAAAACTATTTTCGCCATCAGCCATGATGACCATTACTTTATCCACGCCGACCGCCTGCTGGAGATGCGCAACGGGCAACTTAGCGAACTGACGGGCGAAGAGCGCGATGCTGCTTCGCGTGATGCCGTTGCCCGGACGGCATAATATTTTGACGCTGACCTGGCGGCTCGCTGCCGCCAGGTCAATATTCTAAAAATCCCTTCGTTTCTAATAACCATATAATTAATCAACGAAATCATAATGTTTCTAAAATTAGAATATAATTTATAAACATTATTTAAATGTTGTTACTTAAGTGTTACCGTTGATGCCGCGCAAATCTCACCTGCAATAAAGCGACTAAAAGTAAGGCATTAACAAGATGAAAAAAGTGACTGCCATGCTCTTCTCGATGGCCGTGGGGCTTAATGCCGTTTCGATGGCGGCAAAAGCGAAAGCGTCCGAGGAGCAGGAAACTGATGTACTGTTGATTGGCGGCGGCATTATGAGCGCCACGTTGGGGACCTATTTACGCGAGCTGGAGCCTGAATGGTCGATGACCATGGTAGAGCGCCTGGAGGGTGTCGCGCAGGAGAGTTCGAACGGCTGGAACAACGCCGGAACGGGGCATTCTGCGCTGATGGAACTGAACTACACCCCGCAAAACGCCGATGGCAGCATCAGTATTGAAAAAGCAGTCGCCATTAACGAAGCATTCCAGATTTCCCGCCAGTTCTGGGCGCACCAGGTCGAGCGCGGCGTGCTGCGTACTCCGCGTTCATTTATCAATACCGTTCCGCACATGAGCTTTGTCTGGGGCGAAGATAACGTCAATTTCCTGCGTGCCCGCTATGCGGCATTGCAACAAAGTTCGCTGTTTCGCGGTATGCGTTACTCTGAAGATCACGCGCAAATCAAAGAGTGGGCTCCGTTAGTGATGGAAGGGCGCGATCCGCAGCAGAAAGTGGCAGCTACACGCACAGAAATCGGCACTGATGTGAACTACGGCGAGATCACTCGTCAGTTAATTGCTTCCTTGCAGAAGAAATCTAACTTCTCGCTGCAACTCAGCAGTGAAGTCCGCGCCCTCAAACGTAATGACGATAACACCTGGACCGTCACCGTTGCCGATCTGAAAAACGGCACAGCACAGAACATCCGCGCGAAATTTGTCTTTATCGGCGCGGGCGGTGCGGCGCTGAAGCTGTTACAGGAATCGGGTATTCCGGAAGCGAAAGACTACGCTGGTTTCCCGGTTGGTGGGCAGTTCCTTGTTTCGGAAAACCCGGACGTGGTTAATCACCATCTGGCGAAGGTTTACGGTAAAGCATCCGTTGGCGCACCACCGATGTCGGTTCCGCATATCGATACCCGTGTGCTGGACGGTAAACGCGTAGTGCTGTTTGGGCCATTTGCCACTTTCTCAACCAAGTTCCTCAAAAACGGTTCACTGTGGGATCTGATGAGTTCCACCACCACCTCTAACGTGATGCCGATGATGCACGTCGGGCTGGATAATTTCGATCTGGTGAAATATCTGGTAAGTCAGGTGATGTTGAGTGAAGAGGATCGTTTTGAAGCGTTGAAAGAGTACTATCCGCAGGCGAAAAAAGAGGACTGGCGTTTGTGGCAAGCAGGACAGCGTGTGCAGATTATCAAACGCGATGCCGATAAAGGCGGCGTACTGCGTCTGGGGACAGAAGTGGTCAGCGACCAGCAAGGAACCATTGCCGCGCTGTTGGGGGCATCTCCGGGGGCGTCAACCGCCGCGCCGATTATGTTGAATTTGCTGGAAAAAGTATTTGGCGATCGCGTTTCCAGTCCGCAATGGCAGGCAACGTTGAAAGCGATCGTTCCGTCTTATGGACGCAAGCTGAACGGTGATGTAGCGGCAACAGAACGCGAGTTGCAGTACACCAGCGAAGTGCTGGGGCTGAAATACGACAAACCGCAAGCAGCAGATAGTACGCCGAAACCGCAGTTGAAACCGCAACCCGTTCAAAAAGAAGTGGCGGATATTGCGTTGTAATGATGTGCCACATCCGGCATGGTATGCCGGATGTGGCGTAACCGTCTTATTCGGCCTACGGGGTGCCGCACCTCACAGCAGTTTAGCGAACTACCGCGTTGTCAATTTTCTCTTCCGCCTTCCAGACCCGGTACTTCACATCCACATTGTCTGGCGTATACACCACGATCGGCAGCTTACTGTTGTAACGCAGCATTCCAGCATCGCCCAGATACGCGGTGACAAATTTCTTCTCTTTCTTGCCATCCGGGCAGGCCATCATCGTCGAAACCGGGGAGCTTACTTTATCAAAGACATAATAATCATAGCCCCAGCCTTCCAGCGTTTTGCTTTCCAGCTTCCCGCCGAGACGATGCAAATTGCAATCGACTTCCAGCGTCTGACCGATTAACAGTTCTACTTTCAGGGTAGATTCATCTTCTTGCGGAGTTAACTGAATCACCTGACGCTTCATGCCTTTTTCAGCTTGTGGATAAGGCGCTACTTTCTCCAGTGGCTGGACACTCTCTGCCGCCCAGGCGGAGGTGGTAGCGAAAGCGGCAAACAATACTGCAGGTAGAATGGTCTTCATTTTTGCTTTCCTTCTTCATTTATAGGTTTTCACCGATGATGTCGCTGAAGGTTAACATATTCATCAGATTTATTAATTTGCTTTATGAATAACCTAAAGAATATTCAGACAATTTTACCTGCCCTTTTAGTGTTAAATTCTGATGAATGGTGAAGCCTGGAGAAATATTTCTGGTGAATTAATCGCTATATAAATATGTTTATAACCATTTGAAATGTGAGCAAAAGCCCGTTTTTGCCACTCTTCCCACCACTCTTTTGATCCTGCTACAGGTTTTACCCCGATCGGGGTATGCATCTTTGACACATCCTTTAATATCTTAGCGGCTATAAAAATGGCTTATTAATTATGCGGTTTATTTGGTCGCTCTCAGTTTTCAGAGCGCGTTAATGATGGAAGGTCAATGTGAAGATTGATGCATCCCGTCGGGGCATACTCACTGGTCGCTGGCGCAAAGCCAGTAACGGTATCCGTCCGCCCTGGTCCGGTGATGAATCTCATTTTCTGACCCATTGCACCCGCTGCGACGCCTGTATTAATGCTTGTGAAAACAACATTCTGCAACGCGGCGCGGGCGGCTATCCGAGCGTTAATTTCAAGAATAACGAGTGCAGCTTCTGTTACGCCTGCGCGCAGGCTTGCCCCGAATCGCTATTTTCTCCGCGCCACACCAGGGCCTGGGATTTGCTGTTCACCATCGGGGAGGCGTGCCTGGCGTATCAGTCAGTTGAATGCCGCCGCTGTCAGGATAGCTGTGAGCCAATGGCAATTATCTTTCGCCCGACGCTCTCCGGGATCTACCAGCCGCAACTTAATAGCCAACTTTGCAACGGATGTGGAGCATGTGCAGCCAGCTGTCCGGTATCAGCCATAACTGCGGAGTATCTCCATGCACACTAACTGGCAAGTTTGCAGCCTGGTCGTGCAGGCCAAAAGCGAACGAATTTCAGACATCAGCACCCAACTGAACGCCTTTCCCGGCTGTGAAGTCGCTGTCAGCGACGCGCCGAGCGGTCAGTTGATTGTGGTGGTGGAAGCAGAAGACAGCGAAACGCTGATCCAAACCATTGAGTCAGTACGCAACGTAGAGGGCGTGCTGGCGGTGTCGCTGGTTTATCACCAGCAGGAAGAGCAAGGTGAGGAAACACCATGAAACTCAGTCGTCGTAGCTTTATGAAAGCTAACGCCGTTGCGGCCGCTGCGGCGGCTGCCGGTCTCAGCGTGCCGGGCGTTGCCCGCGCCGTTGTTGGTCAGCAGGAAGCCATTAAATGGGATAAAGCGCCGTGCCGTTTCTGCGGTACTGGTTGCGGCGTTCTGGTCGGAACGCAGCAGGGGCGTGTGGTGGCCTGTCAGGGCGACCCGGACGCACCGGTTAACCGTGGCCTGAACTGCATTAAGGGCTATTTCCTGCCCAAAATCATGTACGGTAAAGACCGTTTGACGCAGCCGCTGCTGCGTATGAAAAACGGTAAATATGACAAAGAAGGCGAATTTACCCCAATCACCTGGGATCAGGCTTTCGATGTGATGGAAGAGAAATTCAAAACCGCCCTGAAAGAAAAAGGGCCGGAATCGATCGGTATGTTCGGTTCTGGTCAGTGGACTATCTGGGAAGGTTATGCCGCGTCCAAGCTGTTCAAAGCGGGCTTCCGTTCGAACAACATCGACCCGAACGCGCGTCACTGTATGGCGTCGGCGGTAGTTGGCTTTATGCGTACCTTTGGTATGGATGAGCCGATGGGCTGCTATGACGACATCGAGCAGGCTGACGCGTTTGTGCTGTGGGGCGCAAACATGGCGGAGATGCACCCGATCCTCTGGTCGCGCATCACTAACCGTCGTCTCTCTAACCAGAACGTCACCGTGGCGGTGCTTTCTACCTACCAGCATCGTAGCTTCGAACTGGCGGATAACGGCATCATCTTTACGCCGCAATCTGACCTGGTGATCCTGAACTACATCGCCAACTATATCATTCAAAACAATGCGATAAATCAGGACTTCTTCAGCAAACACGTTAATCTGCGTAAAGGGGCGACGGACATCGGCTACGGTTTACGTCCGACCCATCCGCTGGAAAAAGCAGCGAAGAATCCAGGTTCTGACGCCTCCGAACCGATGAGCTTTGAAGATTACAAAGCCTTCGTTGCTGAGTATACGCTGGAAAAAACTGCCGAAATGACCGGCGTGCCGAAAGACCAGTTAGAACAACTGGCGCAGCTGTATGCCGATCCGAACAAGAAAGTCATCTCCTACTGGACGATGGGCTTCAACCAGCATACTCGTGGCGTGTGGGCCAACAACCTGGTCTACAACCTGCACCTGCTGACCGGAAAAATTTCCCAGCCGGGTTGCGGTCCGTTCTCCCTGACCGGGCAACCTTCCGCGTGCGGTACTGCGCGTGAAGTGGGCACCTTTGCTCACCGTCTGCCTGCGGACATGGTGGTGACTAACGAGAAACACCGTGATATCTGCGAGAAGAAGTGGAATATCCCGAGCGGCACCATTCCGGCGAAAATCGGTCTGCACGCGGTGGCACAAGACCGTGCGCTGAAAGACGGCAAGCTGAATGTTTACTGGACCATGTGTACCAACAACATGCAGGCCGGGCCGAACATTAATGAAGAGCGTATGCCGGGCTGGCGCGATCCGCGCAACTTCATCATCGTCTCCGATCCGTATCCGACAGTCAGTGCGCTGGCCGCCGACTTGATCCTGCCGACCGCAATGTGGGTAGAGAAAGAGGGCGCTTACGGTAACGCTGAACGTCGCACTCAGTTCTGGCGTCAACAGGTGCAGGCACCGGGCGAAGCGAAATCGGATCTCTGGCAGTTAGTCCAGTTCTCCCGCCGCTTCAAAACTGAAGAAGTATGGCCGGAAGAGCTGCTGGCGAAGAAACCGGAACTGCGTGGCAAAACGCTGTACGAAGTTCTGTATGCCACCCCGGAAGTGAGCAAATTCCCGGTATCCGAACTGGCGGAAGATCAGCTGAACGATGAATCCCGCGAGCTGGGCTTCTATCTGCAAAAAGGGCTGTTCGAAGAGTACGCATGGTTTGGTCGCGGTCACGGTCACGATCTGGCACCGTTCGATGACTACCACAAAGCGCGCGGTCTGCGCTGGCCGGTGGTGAACGGTAAAGAAACGCAGTGGCGTTACAGCGAAGGTAACGACCCGTACGTGAAAGCGGGTGAAGGCTACAAGTTCTACGGTAAACCGGATGGCAAAGCGGTGATCTTCGCGCTGCCGTTCGAACCGGCGGCGGAAGCACCGGATGAAGAGTACGACCTGTGGCTCTCTACCGGACGCGTCCTGGAGCACTGGCACACCGGCAGTATGACTCGCCGTGTGCCGGAACTGCACCGCGCCTTCCCGGAAGCGGTACTGTTTATTCACCCGCTGGATGCGAAAGCGCGCGATCTGCGCCGTGGCGACAAAGTGAAAGTGGTTTCTCGCCGTGGCGAAGTGATCTCGATTGTTGAAACGCGCGGTCGTAACCGTCCGCCGCAGGGGCTGGTGTATATGCCGTTCTTCGACGCCGCACAGCTGGTTAACAAACTGACGCTGGATGCGACCGATCCGCTCTCGAAAGAGACGGACTTCAAGAAGTGCGCGGTCAAACTGGAGAAGGTGTAAGCCATTATGTCCCGGTCAGCGAAACCTCAAAATGGTCGCCGCCGCTTTCTGCGCGATGTCGTTCGCACAGCAGGCGGGCTGGCTGCCGTGGGTGTGGCGCTGGGGTTACAACAGCAAACCGCACGTGCATCTGGCGTGCGGTTGCGCCCGCCCGGAGCCATAAACGAGAACGCCTTTGCCAGTGCCTGTGTGCGTTGCGGTCAGTGTGTTCAGGCTTGCCCTTACGACACCTTAAAACTGGCGACGCTGGCCTCAGGCCTGTCGGCGGGCACGCCATATTTTGTTGCGCGGGATATTCCTTGCGAAATGTGTGAGGACATTCCGTGCGCCAAAGTGTGCCCTAGCGGTGCGCTGGATCGTGAGATCGAATCGATCGACGACGCGCGGATGGGGCTGGCGGTGCTGGTGGACCAGGAAAACTGTCTCAACTTTCAGGGGCTGCGCTGCGATGTTTGTTATCGCGAATGCCCGAAAATTGATGAGGCCATCACCCTGGAGCTGGAGCGCAACACGCGTACCGGTAAGCACGCCCGCTTTCTGCCGACGGTTCACAGCGACGCCTGTACCGGTTGCGGTAAGTGCGAAAAAGTGTGCGTGCTGGAACAACCGGCAATCAAGGTGTTACCGCTGTCACTGGCGAAAGGGGAGTTAGGTCACCATTACCGCTTCGGCTGGCTGGAGGGGAACAATGGCAAATCGTAAACGTGACGCCGGGCGCGAGGCGCTGGAGAAAAAAGGCTGGTGGCGCAGCCACCGTTGGCTGGTGTTACGTCGCCTTTGTCAGTTCTTCGTGCTGGGGATGTTTTTGAGCGGTCCGTGGTTTGGTGTGTGGATCTTGCACGGCAACTACAGCAGTAGCCTGTTATTCGACACCGTTCCGCTGACCGATCCGCTGATGACGCTGCAAAGTCTTGCCAGCGGTCATCTGCCTGCCACGGTGGCGTTGACCGGTGCGGTAATTATCACCGTGCTCTACGCCCTGGCAGGAAAGCGATTATTTTGTAGCTGGGTCTGCCCGCTGAACCCAATTACCGATTTAGCGAACTGGTTACGCAGACGATTTGACCTCAATCAGTCTGCGACGATCCCTCGCCACATTCGCTACGTGCTGTTGGTGATCATTCTGGTGGGATCGGCCTTAACCGGCACGCTCATCTGGGAATGGATCAACCCCGTTTCCCTGATGGGGCGCAGTCTGGTAATGGGATTCGGCAGCGGCGCGCTGCTTATTCTCGCGCTGTTTTTATTTGATCTACTGGTCGTTGAACACGGCTGGTGCGGGCACATTTGTCCGGTTGGCGCGCTGTATGGCGTGCTGGGTAGCAAAGGTGTGATTACCGTTGCGGCCACCGATCGGCAGAAATGTAACCGCTGTATGGATTGTTTTCATGTTTGCCCGGAACCGCATGTGCTACGTGCCCCGGTGCTGGATGAACAAAGCCCGGTGCAGGTCACCAGCCGCGATTGCATGACGTGCGGTCGCTGCGTGGATGTCTGTTCTGAGGATGTATTTACAATAACTACACGATGGAGTTCGGGAGCGAAATCATGAAAAGCCATGACCTGAAGAAGGCGCTGTGTCAATGGACGGCGATGCTGGCCCTGGTGATAAGCGGCGCGGTTTGGGCGGCTAATGGCGTCGATTTTAGCCAGTCGCCGGAAGTATCCGGGACGCAGGAAGGGGCCATTCGGATGCCAAAAGAGCAGGAACGAATGCCGCTGAACTATGTGAATCAGCCGCCAATGATCCCGCATAGCGTTGAAGGTTATCAGGTAACGACCAATACCAACCGCTGCTTACAGTGCCACGGTGTTGAAAGCTATCGCACCACTGGCGCGCCGCGCATCAGTCCTACTCACTTTATGGACAGCGACGGCAAAGTGGGCGCAGAAGTGGCTCCGCGTCGTTACTTCTGTCTGCAATGTCACGTGCCGCAGGCCGATACCGCGCCAATCGTGGGGAATACCTTTACCCCATCAAAAGGTTACGGGAAATAAGAGGTTATTATGGGAAATTCTGACCGTAAGCCTGGTCTGATTAAGCGCCTGTGGAAATGGTGGCGTACCCCCAGCCGTCTGGCGCTGGGGACGCTGCTGTTGATCGGTTTTGTCGGCGGCATCGTCTTCTGGGGCGGCTTTAACACCGGTATGGAAAAAGCCAACACCGAAGAGTTCTGCATTAGCTGCCACGAAATGCGTAACACGGTGTATCAGGAATACATGGATTCCGTGCACTACAACAACCGTAGCGGCGTGCGTGCGACCTGCCCGGATTGTCACGTTCCGCACGAGTTTGTGCCGAAGATGATACGCAAGCTCAAAGCAAGTAAAGAGCTGTATGGTAAAATTTTTGGCGTTATTGACACGCCGCAGAAATTTGAAGCTCATCGCCTGACGATGGCACAGAATGAGTGGCGGCGCATGAAGGACAATAACTCGCAGGAGTGCCGTAACTGTCACAACTTCGAGTATATGGATACAACCGCCCAGAAATCTGTTGCCGCTAAGATGCACGACCAGGCGGTGAAAGATGGGCAAACCTGTATTGATTGCCATAAAGGGATAGCGCACAAGCTGCCCGATATGCGCGAAGTCGAGACAGGTTTTTAACAGGGTTATTGCGTGGGTATGCTTGAAGCCAGAGAATTACTTTGCGAGCGGGATGAACGAACCTTATTTAGTGGTTTGTCATTTACGCTGAACGCAGGAGAGTGGGTACAAATCACCGGCAGCAACGGCGCGGGGAAGACAACACTTCTCCGTTTGCTGACGGGGTTGTCTCGCCCTGATGCGGGTGACGTTCTCTGGCAAGGGCAGCCCTTGCATCAGGTACGCGACAGCTACCATCAAAACCTGTTATGGATAGGCCATCAGCCGGGGATCAAAACCCGGCTGACGGCGTTAGAAAATCTGCACTTTTATCATCGCGATGGCGATACCGCACAATGTCTGGAAGCTCTGGCGCAGGCCGGGCTTGCCGGATTCGAAGATATTCCCGTAAATCAACTTTCTGCCGGGCAACAACGCCGCGTGGCGCTGGCGCGTCTGTGGCTGACCCGTGCCACGTTATGGATCCTCGACGAACCTTTTACCGCGATTGACGTTAACGGCGTCGATCGTCTGACCCAGCGTATGGCGCAGCATACGGAGCAGGGGGGGATTGTGATTCTGACTACCCACCAGCCGCTCAACGTTGCTGAAAGTAAAATTCGCCGCATTTCACTGACGCAAACGAGGGCCGCATGATGTTCTGGCGCATTTTCCGTCTTGAGCTGCGCGTAGCGTTTCGCCATAGCGCCGAAATCGCTAATCCGCTGTGGTTCTTCCTGATTGTTATTACCCTTTTTCCGCTCAGTATTGGCCCGGAGCCGCAGCTGCTGGCGCGTATTGCACCGGGAGTTATCTGGGTTGCGGCGCTGCTTTCTTCACTGCTGGCGCTGGAGCGACTGTTCCGTGACGATTTGCAGGACGGCAGTCTTGAACAATTGATGTTGTTGCCGTTACCCTTGCCTGCCGTTGTGCTGGCGAAGGTGATGGCGCACTGGATGGTAACCGGTCTGCCGTTACTCATCCTTTCGCCCCTGGTAGCAATGCTACTGGGAATGGATGTTTATGGCTGGCAAGTGATGGCGTTAACGCTACTGCTGGGAACCCCTACGCTTGGCTTTCTTGGTGCGCCGGGCGTGGCGCTGACAGTGGGACTTAAGCGCGGTGGTGTGCTGCTCAGCATACTGGTGTTACCGCTGACTATCCCATTACTCATCTTTGCCACCGCCGCGATGGACGCGGCTTCTATGCATTTGCCCGTTGATGGGTATCTGGCAATTTTAGGCGCGTTGCTGGCAGGCACCGCGACATTAAGTCCTTTTGCGACGGCGGCAGCGTTACGAATCAGCATTCAATAACGCTGGATTACTGATTATTGTTCGAGTCTGGTATCGAAACTATGTGGAAAACACTGCATCAACTGGCGATCCCACCACGGCTGTATCAAATCTGTGGCTGGTTTATACCGTGGCTGGCAATTGCCAGTGTGGTCGTGCTTACCGTTGGCTGGATCTGGGGATTCGGCTTTGCTCCGGCTGATTATCAGCAGGGAAATAGCTACCGCATTATCTACCTGCATGTGCCTGCGGCGATCTGGTCGATGGGCATTTATGCATCAATGGCGGTGGCGGCGTTTATTGGCCTTGTCTGGCAGATGAAAATGGCCAACCTGGCGGTGGCGGCGATGGCCCCCATTGGTGCCGTGTTTACCTTTATTGCCTTGGTTACCGGCTCTGCATGGGGAAAACCGATGTGGGGCACCTGGTGGGTATGGGATGCACGTCTGACTTCTGAACTGGTACTGCTGTTTTTGTATGTGGGTGTGATTGCCCTGTGGCACGCCTTCGACGACCGCCGTCTGGCGGGTCGTGCGGCAGGTATCCTGGTGCTGATTGGCGTGGTGAATCTGCCGATTATTCATTACTCCGTGGAGTGGTGGAACACCCTGCATCAGGGATCAACGCGGATGCAGCAAAGTATCGATCCGGCGATGCGTTCGCCGCTGCGCTGGTCGATTTTTGGCTTCCTGCTGCTGTCTGCCACGCTGACGCTGATGCGGATGCGTAATTTAATTTTGCTGATGGAAAAACGCCGTCCGTGGGTGAGTGAACTGATATTGAAAAGAGGCCGTAAATGACCCCTGCATTTGCTTCCTGGAATGAATTTTTCGCAATGGGCGGTTACGCCTTTTTTGTCTGGCTGGCGGTGGTGATGACCGTCATTCCGCTGGTGGTTTTGGTCGTGCACTCGGTGATGCAGCATCGCGCAATTCTGCGTGGTGTGGCGCAACAGCGGGCGCGTGAGGCGCGTTTACGTGCTGCGCAACAGCAGGAGGCTGCATGAATATTCGCCGTAAAAACCGCTTGTGGATTGCCTGTGCCGTGTTGGCAGGGCTGGCGCTGACTATCGGTCTGGTGCTATATGCGCTGCGCTCGAATATCGATCTCTTTTATACGCCGGGGGAAATTCTCTACGGCAAACGTGAAACCCAACAGATGCCGGAAGTCGGGCAGCGCCTGCGCGTCGGCGGAATGGTGATGCCGGGGAGCGTGCAGCGCGATCCCAATTCGCTGAAAGTAACGTTCACCATTTACGACGCTGAAGGCTCAGTGGATGTCTCTTACGAAGGCATTTTGCCGGATCTGTTCCGTGAAGGGCAGGGCGTTGTGGTGCAGGGCGAACTGGAAAAAGGCAATCATATCCTCGCGAAAGAAGTGCTGGCGAAACACGATGAAAACTATACGCCGCCAGAAGTCGAAAAAGCGATGGAAGCGAATCACCGTCGCCCGGCGAGTGTTTATAAGGATCCAGCATCATGATGCCAGAAATTGGTAACGGGCTGCTGTGCCTGGCGCTAGGAATTGCGCTGCTGCTGTCCGTGTATCCGTTATGGGGCGTGGCGCGCGGAGATGCGCGCATGATGGCGTCTTCCCGCTTGTTTGCCTGGCTACTGTTCATGACTGTGGCTGGCGCATTTCTGGTGCTGGTCAATGCTTTCGTGGTCAACGACTTTACCGTCACCTATGTTGCCAGCAACTCGAATACCCAGCTTCCGGTATGGTATCGCGTGGCGGCTACCTGGGGCGCGCATGAAGGCTCACTGCTGCTGTGGGTGTTGCTGATGAGCGGCTGGACCTTTGCAGTAGCGATTTTTAGTCAGCGTATTCCGCTGGATATTGTGGCCCGTGTACTGGCGATAATGGGGATGGTCAGCGTCGGATTTTTGCTGTTCATTCTCTTTACCTCAAACCCGTTCTCCCGCACGCTGCCGAACTTCCCGATTGAAGGGCGCGATCTTAACCCACTGTTGCAGGATCCTGGGCTGATCTTCCATCCGCCTCTGCTCTATATGGGCTACGTCGGTTTCTCGGTGGCGTTTGCTTTTGCCATCGCTTCTTTGTTGAGTGGGCGTCTGGACAGCACTTACGCACGCTTTACCCGCCCGTGGACGCTGGCGGCGTGGATCTTCCTGACGCTCGGCATTGTGCTTGGTTCCGCATGGGCCTATTACGAACTCGGCTGGGGCGGCTGGTGGTTCTGGGATCCGGTAGAAAACGCCTCATTTATGCCGTGGTTGGTGGGTACTGCGCTGATGCACTCACTGGCGGTCACTGAACAACGCGCCAGCTTCAAAGCGTGGACATTACTGCTGGCAATCAGTGCCTTCTCGTTGTGTCTGTTGGGGACTTTCCTGGTGCGTTCCGGCGTGCTGGTATCGGTACACGCGTTTGCCTCTGATCCGGCACGCGGTATGTTTATCCTCGCCTTTATGGTGCTGGTGATTGGTGGTTCGCTGCTGCTGTTTGCCGCGCGTGGACACAAAGTTCGCTCACGCGTAAACAATGCGCTGTGGTCGCGGGAATCTCTGCTGTTAGCGAACAACGTTTTGCTGGTCGCCGCGATGCTGGTGGTGTTGCTGGGGACGCTGCTGCCGCTGGTGCACAAGCAACTGGGACTGGGCAGTATTTCGATTGGCGAACCGTTCTTCAACACCATGTTTACCTGGCTGATGGTGCCGTTTGCGCTACTGCTTGGTGTCGGTCCTCTGGTGCGCTGGGGGCGCGATCGCCCACGCAAGATCCGCAATTTATTGATTATCGCCTTCATCTCAACGCTGGTGCTGTCTCTGCTGTTGCCGTGGCTGTTTGAGAGCAAAGTTGTGGCGATGACGGTGCTCGGCCTGGCAATGGCCTGCTGGATTGCGGTGCTGGCAATTGCGGAAGCTGCGCTGCGTATTTCACGCGGCACGAAAACCACCTTCAGTTATTGGGGGATGGTGGCGGCTCACCTGGGGCTGGCAGTGACAATTGTTGGCATTGCTTTTAGTCAGAACTATAGCGTTGAGCGTGATGTGCGCATGAAGTCCGGCGATAGCGTCGATATTCATGAATATCGCTTCACCTTCCGTGATGTCAAAGAGGTGACTGGTCCGAACTGGCGTGGCGGTGTGGCGACTATCGGCGTAACGCGAGAGGGTAAACCGGAAACAGTGCTGTATGCGGAAAAACGTTATTACAACACTGCCGGGTCGATGATGACCGAAGCGGCGATTGACGGCGGCATCACGCGTGACCTGTACGCCGCGCTCGGTGAAGAGCTGGAAAACGGCGCGTGGGCCGTGCGTCTTTACTACAAACCGTTTGTTCGCTGGATCTGGGCGGGCGGGCTGATGATGGCGTTGGGCGGGCTGCTGTGCCTGTTTGATCCTCGCTATCGCAAGCGCGTGAACCCGCAAAAAACTGCGCCGGAGGCTGTATGAAGCGCAAAGTATTGTTAATTCCTTTGATTATCTTCCTGGCGATTGCCGCAGCATTGCTGTGGCAGCTGGCGCGTAATGCCGAAGGGGATGATCCGACCAATCTGGAATCGGCGCTCATTGGCAAGCCAGTGCCGACGTTTCGCCTCGAATCACTGGATAATCCCGGTCAGTTTTATCAGGCGGACGTGCTGACCCAGGGCAAACCGGTGCTGCTCAACGTCTGGGCGACCTGGTGCCCGACCTGCCGTGCGGAACATCAATATCTGAATCAGCTTTCTGCGCAGGGCATCCGCGTGGTGGGTATGAACTATAAAGACGACAGGCAGAAAGCAATTAGCTGGCTGAAAGAACTGGGCAATCCTTACGCGTTAAGTCTGTTTGACGGTGACGGCATGTTAGGGTTGGATCTTGGCGTGTATGGCGCGCCAGAAACGTTTCTCATCGATGGCAACGGCATCATTCGCTATCGCCATGCGGGCGATCTCAATCCTCGCGTCTGGGAAGAAGAGATCAAGCCGCTGTGGGAGAAATACAGTAAGGAGGCCGCACAATGAGGTTTTTATTGGGCGTGCTGATGCTGATGATCTCCGGCTCGGCGCTGGCGACCATCGACGTGTTGCAGTTTAAAGATGAAGCACAGGAACAGCAGTTCCGCCAGCTCACGGAAGAACTGCGCTGCCCGAAATGCCAGAACAACAATATTGCCGATTCCAACTCGATGATTGCCACTGACCTGCGCCAGAAAGTGTATGAACTGATGCAGGAAGGTAAAAGCAAGAAAGAGATTGTTGATTATATGGTGGCGCGTTACGGCAACTTCGTCACTTACGATCCGCCATTAACACCGCTGACCGTGCTGCTGTGGGTGCTGCCAGTTGTCGCTATTGGTATCGGCGGCTGGGTGATTTACTCCCGCTCGCGGCGTCGGGTGCATGTGGCGCAGGAGGAGTTTCCTGAACAAAGCGTGCCGGAAGGTAAGCGTGCCGGATATGTTGTTTATCTGCCGGGTATTGTGGTGGCGTTAATTGTAGCTGGCGTCAGCTACTACCAGACTGGCAATTATCAGCAGGTAAAAGTTTGGCAGCAGGCCACGGCACAGGCTCCGGCGTTGCTGGACAGGGCGCTGGATCCGAAAGCCGATCCGCTCAACGAAGAAGAGATGTCACGTCTTGCGCTGGGGATGCGTACTCAACTGCAAAAAAATCCGGGAGATATAGAAGGCTGGATTATGTTGGGCCGCGTTGGCATGGCGCTGGGTAACGCCAGTATCGCGACCGATGCATATGCCACTGCGTATCGCCTCGATCCGAAAAACAGTGATGCTGCGCTAGGTTACGCGGAGGCGTTAACGCGTTCTTCTGACCCCAACGATAACCGCCTGGGCGGCGAGTTGTTGCGTCAACTGGTGAGAAGTGACCACAGCAATATTCGCGTGCTGAGCATGTATGCGTTTAACGCCTTTGAGCAGCAGCGATTTGGCGAAGCCGTTGCCGCGTGGGAGATGATGTTGAAACTCTTGCCTGCCAACGATACTCGCCGTGCGGTGATTGAGCGCAGTATCGCGCAGGCGATGCAGCATTTGTCGCCGCAGGAGAGTAAGTAAGAAGAAGCCCGATGGTGACGCCATTGGAGCCAGGCGGATGACAACGTGCGCTATGTTTATGCCGGATGCGGCGTGATCGCCTTATTCGGCCTACAAAATCGTGCAAATTCAATACATTGCTCGATCTGCGTAGGCCTGATAAGCATAGCGCATCAGGCAGTTTTGCGTTTGTCATCAATCTCAGCCCGATGATAAATCCATCGGGCTATTTTTTTACTGTGCCCCGCGTTGTTGCAGGAACAGAATGGTGGCCGCCACGCGTGAGCGGACATTGAGTTTACGCAGCAGATTGCGAATGTGCACTTTTACCGTCTGCTCAGAAATATTCAACACCGAGGCAATTTGCTTATTCGACAGCCCTTGCGCCAGCTCGTGCAGAACATCCAGCTCACGCTCCGTCAGCACGCTGAAGGGATCTTCTTCTGCACCGAACATTTCACGTTCGCGCAAGTACTGATTGACGCGTTCGCTAAAGACTTTGCTGCCTTTTGCTCCGGCGCGAATTGCTTCCAGCAATACTTCCGGGTCGCTGTCTTTTAGCAGATAGCCGTCTGCGCCTGCGTCTATCAGTGCAAAGACATCGCTGGAGGCATCTGATACGGTCAGGATAATAATTTGCGCGGTAACGCCATCTCTGCGCAAGGCATTGAGGGTATCCAGGCCACTCATACCTTTCATATTGAGATCCAGCAAGATAACGTCGATATCCAGTCGATTAGCCAGATCGATAGCACTAGCGCCGTCGCCTGCTTCGGCGACCACTTCAAAACCAGGATCAAGCTCCAGTAACTGACGAACACCGCGTCGCATAAGTGGATGATCATCCACAATCATCACCTGAAAAGGCGTTGCTTCAGGCATAGTAGTCTCCTGAGGTTTTATTAGAATCATTATGTTTGAGCGTAGCGTTGGTAACGCTACCAGGCGCGTGAATGTTACCCCATTTTATGTATGGGCATGTAGTAAAACTGCAAGTGAGGGTAGCAAGACAATGCTGTGGATATAAAAAAACCAACCGTAAAGGTTGGTTTTCTTGGGAATTTTGGTCGGCACGAGAGGATTTGAACCTCCGACCCCCGACACCCCATGACGGTGCGCTACCAGGCTGCGCTACGTGCCGACTCGTGGCTGCTAATACTACCGTTTTCCACACCGATTGCAAGTAAGATATTTTGCTAACTGATTTATAATTAATCAGTTAGCGATGAAACGCTTCTCGTCTGTCAGCACTTGCAATAACAAACTTAACTGTGGTTTTTCGTCTTTCACTCTTTCGCCACGTAAGTTGTAAGTGCGGTATTTACCGTTATTGTTCAGTACCAGCGTCATTTTCGGGGTGGTAATTGCCAGCGTATCGTTATCCGCCGCAGTCACCCAGTAATGACGGCGCTCAGGGTTGAACAAATCCTGACCTTGCGAATATTCGCTCGCTGGTGTGCTGACGTGTAGCAGACGTTGCATCAGCGTGGTCATCAGATCGGTATGGTCGGTCAGGGTATTAATTCGCTGTGCCGGTGTGCCTGGCCAGTGAATCACTAACGGCACCTGAAGATGACCGTGGGACCAGTCAAAGGTTTCTTCCTCTTCGACCAGCGGAATGCCCCGACCGGCAGTAATAATCACCACCGTATTGTCCAGCTTGCCGGACGCTTTCAGCGCATCAAGAACGCGGTTAATCTGGTCATCGACATTACCTGCCGCGCGGCTATATTTCCGTGCAAATGCCTGCTGATTGCTGTCGTCAATGTTAGTGCCATTGAAAGAGACCCACGAGAACCAGCGGTTATCTTCTTGTGCGTAGCGGCCCAGCCAGTTGATCCACTGTGTAGCAGTCTGCTCATCGGATTGCGTGCGAACGCTCGGCATTGAGAAGTCTGACAACAATGCCTGACGATACAACGGGCTGGTAAAGCCATCGGATGAGAATAACCCCAGTTGATAGCCTTGCTGGTTAAGCGCGGTAATTAATGCTGCAGGTGTACGGGTCGACAGAATGCCGTCCATATAACTTGGCGATATGCCATAGAACAGGCCAAAGATGCCGTTGTCGGTCGTGTTGCCGGAACTCATATGGCGCGTGAACGAAATATTTTGTTCCGCAAAGCCTGCCAGCGCAGGCATCTGCTTCTCAAAGCGTGAGTAGTTCAGGCCATCGACAGTAATCAGCAAGACGTTTTGCCCGGTGCCCATATCGCGGTAGCGCAGTTCGCTTAACGGATACTGTACGGAAACAGCATCTGGATTGCCTTGCTCAATAAGACGGCGTTGATACTCTTGTGCATCAAGCAAGCCATGCTTCTCAAGAAAACGTCGCGCCGTCATCGGGTACGAAAGCGGCAGGTTAGCGCGCTGCATGGTGATCGGGCGATAGAAGTTGGCATCGGCCCAGATATACACCACATGCGAGGCAATAAAGGCGATGAATAAGAATGCGGCCAGCGGACGGGCGAAGCGCCGACGACGTGTCAGGCTGCGCAGCTTTTGCCAGCTCCACGTCGCAAATACCAGTTCAAGCAATAATATTACCGGCACACTGATGAACATCAGCTGCCAGTCGCGCGCCATCTCATTTTCGTCCGGGTTGATAACCAACTGCCAGACGATGGGATTAAGATGGAGATGGAAACGGGTAAAGACTTCGCTATCGATCAGTAATAGCGTCATTCCCGCTGTTGCCAGAATGACGGACAAAAACCTCATCAGCCTCTGGGAGCCGACAATAAAGGTCAGCGGGAAGAGGATCAGCAAATAGGTGGCGAACACCAGGAAGCTGAAATGACCGATAATGCTTACGTAGGAATAAATACGACCCGCAAGCGTTGTCGGCCAGTCGGCGATAAACAGGTAACGGCTGCCAATGACGAGCGAAAGCAGAATATTGAACAGTGCAAACCAGTGCCCCCAACTGACCATCTGGGAGACTTTTTCACGGTAGCGCTGACGATGAGTTACCATAACCTGTTATCTGTTTCCCTTAGTGCGCTTTGTCTTCGTTGATAGAGGACTGTAAGGCGCGGGCAAAAGAGTTGGCAATCGCCTGGCGCTGAGCCGGGGCAATGCTGGTGTTGATAAGGTTGGTGACCATATTGCCTAACACCATCAGGGAAAGGTCGGTCGGAGCCTTATGTTTTTCCAGTACGTTGAGCAGCTCTGCGAGCAATTGTTCAACCTGTTCATCACTGTAGCGGGAAATTTGTGGCATAAATCGAAATCAGTTAGTTGATGAAAGGGCAACATATTACCGTAGCAACGGTTTTTTTTCTGCTTTTTTATACTTTAAATCATTCGCGTTACGCCACCTTCTGTAAAATGACCGCCATCTTTTATTGCGTCGCTTAACCGGCGGTGGTTGAATACCGCCCGGTCTAAAAGGAGAGTTTATCATGAGTCTGGATATCAACCAGATTGCTCTGCACCAGCTTATCAAGCGTGATGAGCAGAACCTTGAGCTGGTGCTGCGCGATTCATTGCTGGAACCGACGGAAACCGTCGTTGAGATGGTGGCGGAGCTGCATCGTGTCTATAGCGCCAAGAATAAAGCCTACGGTTTGTTTAGCGAGGAGAGTGAACTGGCGCAGACGCTGCGCTTACAGCGTCAGGGCGAAGAAGACTTTCTGGCATTTAGTCGGGCAGCAACTGGTCGCCTGCGTGACGAACTGGCGAAATATCCTTTTGCTGACGGCGGCTTCGTGCTGTTTTGTCACTATCGCTATCTGGCGGTTGAGTATTTGCTGATTTGCGTACTGAACAATTTAAGCAGTATGCGCGTTAACGAAAACCTCGACATCAACCCGACCCATTATCTCGATATTAATCATGCTGATATCGTTGCGCGTATCGATTTGACCGAGTGGGAAACCAATCCAGAATCGACCCGTTATCTCACTTTCCTGAAAGGGCGAGTAGGGCGCAAAGTGGCTGATTTCTTTATGGACTTCCTCGGTGCCAGCGAAGGATTGAATGCGAAAGCGCAAAACCGTGGACTGTTACAGGCGGTCGATGACTTTACCGCCGAAGCGCAACTGGATAAAGCAGAACGGCAGAACGTTCGCCAGCAGGTTTATAGCTACTGTAATGAGCAATTGCAGGCGGGCGAAGAGATCGAGCTGGAGTCGCTGTCGAAAGAACTGGCGGGCGTCAGCGAAGTGAGCTTCACGGAATTTGCGGCTGAAAAAGGCTATGAACTGGAAGAGAGCTTCCCGGCAGATCGTAGCACGCTGCGTCAGTTGACTAAGTTTGCCGGTAGCGGTGGTGGCTTAACCATCAACTTTGATGCAATGCTGTTAGGCGAACGGATTTTCTGGGACCCGGCGACCGATACCCTGACCATTAAGGGCACGCCGCCGAACTTGCGCGATCAGCTTCAGCGCCGGACGTCTGGCGGTAATTAATCGGTTTTACGTAATGAATGCCAGATGCGGCGTGACGCCTTCTCTGGCCTGCAAATAACGGTAATACCTGTATGCCTGATAAGACGCACTGCGTCGCATCAGGCATAATCTGCGGATACAAAAAACCCCGCCGGAGCGGGGTTTTTTACAACTTATTCAGCAATTAAGCGCGAACGAAGTCGATGTGCTGCAGCTTCGGTTTGTACGGGTGACGCTGTACATCCTGAGCTTTAACTTTGATTTCTTTACCGTCAACAACGATGGTCAGAACTTCGCTGTAGAATTCAGCTTTAACTTGCATGTTCATGACTTTGTCGTGATCCAGCTCGATAGCCAGCGGCGCTTCTTTGCCACCGTAGATGATTGCCGGGAACTTGTTAGCGGCACGCAGGCGGCGGCTCGCACCCTTACCCTGCTCTTTACGTACTTCTGCGTTAATAGTAAACATTTCTTTCTCTCTTAAATTAATCCTGCTACAGGCGACCCAGCAACAGGTAAGTGATCTGCTTTGCGTATGCAAAAGCGGGCGAGATTCTATACTCAATCGCCTTATACATCAATCAAAACTACCATTAACCGCGTAATTCATGCGCCCGACGAAAACGACCTTCGTAATCGAACACTTTTTCACGCACTTGCCAGTACTGGCCTTTCATGCGGGCGACGACAAAATCCGGGTGTCGCAATAAGGCTTGCTGGGCGAGGATATCGGCAGCGGTGATCCAGCGCAGAGGGATGCCCGGTGTGCGCGTATGCGGACGGATAAAAAGTTGTTCGAAGGCGGTACGCTGGGCGGGCGTTTGTAGACGGAAACGCTCACTCACATCCGCGCCGTCTTCATCGTAATAGGTAATTTTCAACCATTCGCCTTTCTCATCGTGCCCATGCTGCAAAGACATACCGCTACAGCGTAATACCAGCGCGTCTTTGAGTCGTAGCGCCGCTTTTAACATGTCGTCTGGATCAACCAGTACCGTGTCACATTCGCGGCAGCGTCGGGCGGCAATATCGTTTTCCGCGTTACATTGTGGGCAATTTTTAAAACGGAAACGGAAGTCACACTGTTCGCGATGACCGTCGTCATCTTCAAACCACCCCTGACAGCGACGACCAAAGTGTTCAATCAATGTACCGTCGGCGGTCGTTTTGCCCCAGAAGGTGTTGGCAAAACCGCAGGCAGGGCAGAAAACCTGTACCGGAACGTTGTCACTTTTGCCTTTTGGGGTGCCAACTTCTGGCGCGTAGAGATCGTGAGGATTACCCGCATAATCAAGAATTAAGCAATCAGTCTTGCCGGGCGCCAGACGCAGACCGCGTCCGACAATTTGTTGGTAAAGACTCACTGATTCAGTAGGGCGCAGGATGGCGATAAGATCGACGTGCGGGGCGTCAAATCCGGTGGTCAGTACCGCAACGTTGACCAGATAGCGAAAACGCTGGGCTTTAAAATCTTCAATTAATACATCACGTTCAGCGCCGGGTGTGTCACCGGTAATGAGTGCTGCATCTTCGGCGGGCAGCAATCCCACAATCTCTTTTGCGTGTTCAACCGTCGCGGCGAAAATCATCACCCCTTTGCGCGTTGCGGCGAACTCCATAATCTGGCTGATGATGTGCGGCGTAATACGTTGTTGTTTTTTCAGCTCGCGGTTGAGATCGGCTTCACTGAACAGCCCATTGCTCTGTGCCTGCAAGCGGCTGAAATCGTATTGCACTACTGGCATATCCAGCCGTTCTGGTGGCGTCAGATAGCCGTGTTTAATCATATAACGCAGCGGCAGCTCATAAATGCAGTCACGGAAAAGGGCTGTCTCGTCGCCACGTACCATGCCGTGATAATGGAACTGGTAGATCCAGCCTTTGCCCAGCCGAAAAGGCGTGGCGGTCAGCCCCAACAGGCGTAAGTGGGGATTCACTTTTGTCAGGTGAGTAAGGATTTGCTGATACTGGCTCTCTTCATCGTCGCCAATGCGGTGGCATTCATCGACAATCAACAGCGAAAATTCACCCTGAAAGGCATCGAGATTGCGAGCGACGGACTGCACGCTGCCAAACACCACTTTACCGTGGCTCTCTTTACGCTTCAGCCCGGCGGCAAAAATATCGGCTTCCAGCCCCAGCGCCTGATATTTTGCATGGTTTTGCGCCACCAGCTCTTTGACGTGCGCCAGCACCAGCACGCGACCACGCGCCAGCCGTGCCAGTTCCGCTATCACCAGGCTTTTACCTGCACCAGTAGGCAGCACGATAACGGCAGGAGTTTTATGACGACGAAAATGGTTGAGCGTGGCATCCACGGCTTCTTGCTGGTATGGACGGAGTGTAAAAATCATGGTCTCGCGTAGGTAGATTATTCTGCTAATAGTATGCCACGGATCTTTTTCTCTTGAGGGAAGTTATTAGACCGCTATACTGGGCGAACAACAGTTCAGATTTTCGGGTCATTACCCGACCTCCGTTTTTTACAGGCAAAATCACACACATGCGACTTGATAAATTTATCGCACAGCAACTCGGCGTTAGCCGTGCTATTGCCGGGCGTGAAATCCGTGCCACTCGTGTCACCGTCGATGGCGAAATCGTCCGCAATGCAGCGTTTAAACTGCTCCCTGAACACAGTGTGGCTTACGATGGAAACCCGCTGGCACAGCAACACGGACCACGTTACTTCATGCTCAATAAGCCTCAGGGCTATGTTTGTTCTACTGACGATCCGGATCACCCAACGGTGCTCTATTTTCTGGATGAACCTGTGGCGTGGAAACTACACGCAGCAGGGCGGCTGGATATCGACACTACCGGCCTGGTGCTGATGACTGACGATGGTCAGTGGTCGCACCGCATTACTTCTCCACGTCATCATTGCGAGAAAACCTACCTGGTGACGCTGGAGTCCCCGGTGGCAGCCGATACGGCAGAGCAGTTTGCTAAAGGCGTGCAGTTACATAACGAAAAAGATCTCACTAAGCCTGCTGTGCTGGAAGTGATTACGCCGACGCAGGTACGGCTGACCATCAGCGAAGGGCGTTATCATCAGGTGAAACGCATGTTCGCCGCCGTGGGTAACCACGTGGTTGAGCTGCATCGTGAACGTATTGGCGGCATTACGCTGGATGCTGATTTAGCACCCGGTGAATATCGTCCATTAACTGAAGAAGAAGTTGCCAGCGTCGTCTAACACTTTAATAACTTTCAGGAGCCCGTTGTGACCACCCGACAGCATTCGTCGTTTGCTATTGTTTTTATCCTTGGCCTGCTGGCCATGTTGATGCCGCTGTCGATTGATATGTATCTGCCTGCGCTGCCAGTGATTTCTGCGCAGTTTGGTGTGCCGGCGGGCAGTACGCAGATGACCCTGAGTACCTATATTCTGGGCTTTGCGTTGGGGCAGTTAATCTACGGGCCGATGGCGGATAGCTTCGGGCGTAAGCCGGTGGTTCTCGGCGGTACGCTGGTATTTGCTGCGGCGGCGGTGGCGTGTGCACTGGCGCAAACTATCGATCAGCTGATTGTGATGCGTTTCTTTCACGGGCTGGCAGCAGCGGCGGCCAGCGTGGTCATCAACGCCCTGATGCGCGACATCTACCCGAAAGAAGAGTTCTCGCGGATGATGTCGTTTGTCATGCTGGTAACGACCATCGCGCCTCTGATGGCGCCGATAGTTGGCGGTTGGGTGCTGGTGTGGCTGAGCTGGCATTACATTTTCTGGATCCTCGCCGTGGCGGCGATTCTGGCTTCGGCGATGATCTTCTTCCTGATCAAAGAAACGTTACCGCCGGAGCGTCGTCAGCCGTTTCACATCCGTACCACCATTGGCAACTTTGCCGCACTGTTCCGCCATAAGCGCGTCCTGAGTTATATGCTGGCCAGCGGTTTCAGCTTTGCCGGGATGTTCTCATTCTTAAGCGCCGGACCGTTTGTCTACATTGAAATTAACCACGTCGCGCCGGAAAACTTTGGTTATTACTTTGCGCTGAATATTGTTTTCTTGTTCGTGATGACCATCTTTAACAGTCGCTTTGTTCGCCGCATTGGCGCGCTGAATATGTTCCGGTCGGGGCTGTGGATACAATTTATTATGGCAGCGTGGATGGTCATCAGTGCGCTGCTGGGGTTGGGGTTCTGGTCGCTGGTGGTTGGTGTGGCGGCGTTTGTGGGCTGCGTGTCGATGGTGTCATCCAATGCGATGGCGGTCATTCTGGATGAGTTTCCCCATATGGCGGGAACGGCATCATCGCTGGCAGGAACCTTCCGCTTTGGTATTGGCGCCATTGTCGGTGCATTGCTCTCCCTTGCGACCTTTAACTCCGCATGGCCGATGATCTGGTCGATTGCGTTCTGTGCGACCTGCTCCATTCTCTTCTGTCTGTACGCCAGTCGGCCGAAAAAACGGTGATCTATTGCACAACGGGGAAGCTAAAAGGCTTCCTTTGTTGATGCATGTCAACCACAAATCCATCATTCCCCCGATATATGTTTATTTTATGTAAAATCAATTTATGTAAAAAGTCACATCATTGTAGTTAAAAAGGTTGAGTTAGATCGCAGAAACGGGTACATATAGCCCCGCAAACGTGACCGCGCCCGCAGATATTATTTAAATCAGAGCCATAGAGGCCACGCAGGCGAGGCATCAATCTTTACGATCTGTTTAAAGACGGGTTGTTGTTGATGTGTTAAAATTGATGTAAACAAATTGTGAAGTAAATGTGCTTCCGGGGAAAATAAGTGACTTCATTACAACTCTCAATCGTCCATCGACTGCCGCAGAACTATCGCTGGTCTGCTGGTTTCGCAGGTTCGAAGGTTGAACCGATTCCGCAAAATGGACCGTGCGGTGACAACAGCCTGGTGGCGCTTAAATTGCTTAGCCCGGATGGTGATAATGCATGGTCGGTGATGTACAAACTAAGCCAGGCGTTAAGCGACATTGAAGTTCCATGCTCGGTACTGGAGTGTGAAGGTGAGCCGTGCCTGTTTGTAAATCGCCATGATGAGTTTGCGGCGACATGCCGATTGAAAAATTTTGGTGTGGCAATTGCCGAGCCCTTCTCAAATTACAATCCTTTTTAAGCGTCAGCTTAACGCCAGTAGCTGACGCGTATACTCCTGCTGTGGTGCGGCAAATACGCGTGCGCACGGCCCTTGTTCCACCACTTCCCCCTGTCGCAGTACGATAACCTGATGACATAGCGCGCGGACGACGTGTAAATCGTGGCTGATAAACAAATAGGCCAGTTGATGCTTTTGTTGCAATGATTTCAATAGCGTCAATATTTGCGCCTGTACCGTTTTGTCGAGCGACGATGTTGGCTCATCAAGAATGATCAGTGAAGGCTTAAGAATCAACGCTCTGGCAATCGCTATGCGTTGTCGTTGCCCCCCGGAAAACTCTGCCGGATAGCGGTGGCGTATTTCAGGATCTAACCCCACTTCATGCATCACGGCTTTCACTTGTTCTTCGCGTTGTGCGGCAGAAAGCGTCGGCTGGTGAACCCGCAACCCTTCCTCAATTATCTGCAATACGTTGAGTCGTGGGTTGAGCGAGGAGTTTGGATCCTGAAATACCACCTGAATGCGATGACGAATAGGTAACAGCTGGCGGCGATTTAAATTTTGCAATGGCTGACCGTCAAAGACGATGCTGCCCTGAGAGTTAATCAGTCGCAGCAGCGCCAGTCCTGTCGTGCTTTTCCCGGAACCGGACTCGCCCACTAAACCCAGCGTTTCACCTGCCCGTAGCGTAAAACTGATGTCTTTCACTACCACGTTATGATCGACAACGCGTTTCAAAATCCCTTTGCGAATGGGGAAGGCAACCTGAAGCTGTTCAACATCAAGCAGCGTTGAGGCTGGTTCTGGCAACGGCACCGGGTCGCCTGACGGCTCGCTGTTGAGTAGCTTTTGCGTGTAAGGATGAACAGGAGAGGCAAATAGCGCAGTGGCGTTATTTTGCTCCACGCAGTGACCGTTTTGCATCACTGCCACGCGGTGAGCCAGTTTTCTGACGATGCTGAGGTTATGAGTAATAAACAGCATCCCCATATTCAGTTCATGTTGCAGTTCGCGCAACAACTGTAAAATCTGCGCCTGGACAGAGACGTCCAGTGCGGTAGTCGGTTCATCGGCAATTAATAATTCCGGGCGCGTTAATAGCGCCATCGCAATCATCACCCTCTGGCGTTCTCCGCCTGAGAGCTGATGCGGGTAATCTGCCAGTCGTTTTGCTGCCTGACGGATACCGACGCGATCAAGGCAATTTAATATCTCGCCACGTGCCGCTTCTCGTCGCATCCCGCGATGGAGTGAAAGCACTTCATAAAGCTGTTTTTCCAGAGTATGCAATGGATTTAACGACACCATTGGCTCCTGGAAGATCATGGCTACCTTATTACCGCGTACGCCGCGCAACGTTTGCTCGCTGGCATGAAGTAGCGATTCGCCATGAAAACGAATATCTCCAGCAAGATATTCTACCGGCGGGGAAGGGAGCAGACGTAAAATCGACAGTGCAGTAACGCTCTTGCCAGAACCTGACTCGCCCACCAGTGCCAGCGTTTCGCCAGCCTCAATCTGTAGTGAAACATCATTCACTACGGTACGGACAGTTTGCTGATGGCGAAAACCCACCGACAAGTTTTCAATCGCTAACAGAGTTTGCGTCATACTACACCGCCTTATTAGGATCAAATGCGTCGCGGACGGCTTCACCAATAAAAATCAGCAAAGACAATAATATCGCCACCGACAAGAAGGCGGTGATCCCAAGCCACGGGGCCTGGAGGTTATTTTTCCCTTGTAACAGCAGTTCGCCGAGCGACGGTGAACCGAGCGGCAGACCGAAGCCGAGGAAATCGAGCGAGGTCAGGGTAGTTATTGAACTGCATAAAATAAACGGTAAAAAGGTAAGGGTAGCGACCATGGCATTTGGCAACATATGACGCAGAATGATACTGCGATCGCTGACGCCAAGCGCCTGCGCCGCGCGGATGTAGTCGAAATTACGGGTACGTAAAAACTCCGCCCGCACCACACCGACCAGACTCATCCAGCCAAACAAGACAGTAATTGCCAGCAGCCACCAGAAGTTAGGCTGTACGACGCTGGAAAGTAAAATGATCAAAAACAGCGTCGGCATTCCCGACCATACTTCAATAAAGCGTTGTCCCCAAAGATCGACTTTACCGCCGTAATAGCCTTGTAGCGCCCCCGCCAGCACGCCCATCACGCTGGAACAGAGAGTCAGCATCATGCCAAACAGAACCGAGATCCGCGTGCCATAGAGAATACGTGCCAGCACATCGCCGCCGTTGGCATCCGTTCCCAGCCAGTTTTGCCGGGAGGGGGGAGAAGGGAAGGGCTTATCGGTAGCAAAGTTGATACTGGTAGCACCAAAGCGAATCGGTGCCCACAGTACCCAGCCGTTATTTTCCAGCCGTTGCTTCAGCCACGGGTCCTGATAATCTGCCTGGCTTGCCAGCGGACCGCCAAAATCGCTTTCGCTGTAGTTTTTCAGCAACGGGAAATACCAGCTGCCGTCATAACGCACCAGCAACGGTTTATCGTTGGCGATAAGTTCAGAACACAAACTCAAACCAAACAAGACGAGGAAAATCCATAACGACCAGTAGCCGCGACGGTTATGGCGAAAACGCGCCCAACGGGCCTGATTGACGGGGCTGAGTCGCGACATTAACGTCCCTCAAAATCAATACGCGGATCGACCAGCGTATAGCTGATATCACTGACGATATTCAGCAGCAGGCCAATCAGGGTGAAAATATACAAGGTGCCAAACATCACCGGATAATCGCGCGAGACGGTCGCTTCGTAGCCCAGTAAGCCGAGGCCATTGAGCGAAAACATCACCTCAATCAACAGCGAACCGGTGAAAAACATGCTGATAAACGTCGCCGGAAAACCGGCAATCACCAGCAGCATGGCGTTACGAAACACATGTTTCCAGAGAATATTTTTCTCACTGACCCCTTTCGCACGCGCGGTAACCACGTATTGCTTGCGCACTTCATCAAGGAATGAGTTTTTGGTCAGCATCGTAAGTGCCGCAAAGCCGCCAATCACTGTCGCCAGCACGGGTAACGTGATATGCCACAGATAATCAGTGATTTTCTGATACCACGGCAGCGAATCAAAGTTAGCGGAAACCAGGCCGCGTAGAGGGAACAGGTCGAAATAGCTGCCGCCTGCGAAGAAGACAATCAGCAGGATGGCAAACAAAAAGGCCGGAATGGCGTAGCCGATAATGATAAATGCGCTACTCCAGACGTCAAAGCGGCTACCGTTATAAACGGCTTTGCGAATGCCTAACGGAATCGACACCAGATAGATAATCAGCGTGCTCCACAATCCGAGGGTGATGGAAACCGGCAGACTGTCTTTAATCAGCGTCAGCACCGAGGCGCTGCGAAACAAGCTGTCGCCAAAATCAAAGCGGATGTAGTCCCAGAGCATTTTGAAGTAACGTTCGTGGATCGGCTTATCGAAACCGTAGCGATGAGTGATCTCGGCGATCACTTCTGGATCTAATCCGCGTCCTCCACGGTAATTACTGTCGCTGATATTGCCGACGCCCGTTTGCGCATGGCTGGCACGAACACCTTCACCGCCTGCGCCGGGTAATACTCCGGCATTACCAAACTCAATGGCGGCGATGGCCTGGTCGACCGGACCGCCAGGCGCAATTTGCACGATGAAAAAGTTGATGGTGATAATCGCCCATAACGTTGGGATCACCAGCAACAGACGGCGAATCAGATAAGCGCCCATCTACTCTCCCTGTTGTCTGGCTGACGGCAGTTTGGCCGCTTTATTGACGTCATACCACCAGGTATCGATACCGAGGCTGTAAATAGGGCGCACAGCGGGTTGGGAGAATTTATCCCACCAGGCGAGACGGTCTTCCGCCATGTACCACATTGGCAGCATGTAATAATTCCACGTTAATACGCGATCCAGTGCGCGCCCTAACGGCAGTAATTTTTCTTTATTTCCCTGCGCGGCAATAATCTGGTTGATCAGCGAGTCGATAACCGGACTTTGCACGCCGGGGGCATTATAAGTGGAATTGATATATTCCGATGACCAGGAAATCTGTAAATCGGAACTGGGCCACGGCATTGCTCGCCACACGCGCGGCATCGTGTCATAGTCGCGACTGCGCATTCGGTTGGTAATTTGCGAGTTATCCACCTTGCGAATGTCCATACTGATACCCAGCCGTTGCAGGCTGTGCTGGAACGGCAATACCCACTGACTATTGCTGCTTGCGGGAAGCAATAATTCAAAGCTGAGTGGCTGACCCGTTGTGGCATTTACGCGTTGCTGACCCTTCAGCACCCAGCCCGCTTCGTTGAGAAGTTTGTCGGCTTTTAACAGGTTGTCACGATCGTAGCCATCGCCTTTGGATACCGGCGGCTGGTAGATTTGCGTGAAGACTTCTGGCGGTAACTCTTTTTTCATCGGCGCCAGAAGCACCAGTTCAGCTGCGTCGGGGTAATTTCTGGCCGCGTATTCGGTATTCTGAAAATAACTGTTCGTGCGACTCCAGGCATTGTAAAACAACGCCTTGTTCATCCATTCAAAGTCAAAGGCGAGAGTGATCGCTTCCCGGACCCGGCGATCGCTGAATACCGGACGCTGGATGTTAAACGCCAGCCAGCGCGTATCCTGTGCCGACTCGTTCTTTTGTTCGTCTTTGATAATGTATTTTTTGTCGAAATTTTTACCGGTATAGCGCGTGGCCCAGTTTTTGGCGTCGTTTTCCATACGCAAATCAAAAGCGCCGGCTTTAAACGCTTCAAAAGCGACATTATCATCGAGGTAATAATCGTAGCGAATGGTGTCGAAATTCCAGCGCCCACGGTTTACCGGTAAGTTTGCCGCCCAGTAATCTTTCACGCGGGAATAAACAATATTCTGCCCCATTTTCCAGGACGTAATTCGGTACGGACCACTGGCAAGCGGAGGCGTGGCGAGCGGGTCGCTAAGTTTGTGATCTTTCCAGTACTTTTCTGGAAACACCGGCAGCGAAAACAGACTCAGCATATCTTCTTTACCGGGTTTGGCTAATTCAATGCGCACGGTTAACGGCGCAATGGCTTTAACGGTAGTGCCTTTATAAACCAGACGAAATTGCGGCACGCCTTCAGTCATAAATTTTTGAAAAGTGAATTCAACATCGCGGGCAGTAATAGGCGAACCGTCATGAAAACGGGCGCGTGGATTAATGGCGACTTCCACCCAGGAATAATCGTCAGCATAGCGCGCGCTTTCGGCAATCAGCGGGTAATAACTGCCTGGCTCGTCATCGGAGGTGGTAAATAGCGTGTCGTACAACTGCTCGGTGCGTGCGCCGGGGTTGCCGCGCAATGCATAACGGTTGAAATTATCGAAGGTGCCGAGGGCTGACAACGTTATCTGCCCACCTTTTGGCGCGGCGGGGTTCACATAATCAAAATGGTTGAAATTAAACGCGTACCGGGGTTCTCCCAGCACTGCAAAGGCATAGCTTTCCTTGATAGCCTGCGCCTGCGCACCAAAGGTGAACAGAGCGATAAACAGCAGCAGTATGCGCACAATCATCTGCAACGGATTTCCTTTTACTCATCATTAGCCGCAATCCGGCATACTTTCACTATGAATAATAAGGGACGCACGCACACCTTACCACTGTGGCGTATGAGGTTTCTCCAGCCAGCGGATAAAATCATCCAGCGGCAGGGGGCGACTAATCCAGTAACCTTGCAGGAAATTAACGCCACGTTCGCGCAGCCAGCGCGCCTGTTCCGGTGTTTCGACCCCTTCAGCAACAGTCAGCATATTGAGACGTTTCGCCAGCGTCAGCACCGCGTCAAGTACGGGTGAGGTGACCGTTTCCGTACCTATGGCGTTGATAAAGCCACGGTCAATTTTCAGATAATCGAGCGTGAAACGTTCCAGATAAATAAGCGCGCTGTGCCCGGTGCCGAAGTCATCAATAGCAATTTCTACGCCGACTGAATGCAGCCAGGCGAAGAGTTGCGTGGCTTCTTGCTCTTTCAGCATATCGCGCTCGGTAATTTCCAGCACAATCTGGAAATGGTGTGCGGGCAGGGAAGTGAGCAGTTTTTGGATATCTGCTTTAAAGCTCTCGCTGTGCAGATGATCCGGCGCGATGTTAATGCCAAATTTCACGCCCACCGGCAGTATGTTTTCTAATTCTGCGGCATCACGAGCAATCAGCTCAAACAGATGCTGGGTGAGAGGTACAATCATCTTTTGCGATTCGGCATAGTGAATGAAGGCGTCCGGGGGAATTTCACCCACTACCGGGTGACGCCAGCGTAGCAGTACTTCCAGGCCAGTTACCCGCAGTGTTTGCGTATCAACCACCGGTTGATACACCACGTAAAATTGCTCACGTTTGATGGCCATCATAATTTCTCTGCCTGGGCGCATACGCACGCTCATCAGGTAATAGCAGAGCAGGCCAACGACAGTTCCACTCATACCACCCAGTAGAAACGCGTACCACACATCGTTCCATGTCCAGTCATCAGCATAAAGCCGAACGGTCAGCGGAAGGCCTGCAATTTTGGTTTCACGTACCGGCGTGCCGGTTAACTCACGGACGTTCATCAAATGCGACGTAAAAGTCGATAGCGCAGTATCACCAATAATGAGCGCGATACCGTTGAAATCTTGCTGGTGATAGCTATAGAAAATATACGGCGTCAGGTTCAGATTCAATGCTGCAAAAACGCCGCTATTTTTTAATAAAGGGTTACGATACCAGATGACGATCGTTGGTTTATTGGGCACCATCGGTGTGCCTGGCAATATTGCCATATCAATATCTTTGCCGATGTTTAGTGCCGGAATCAGTTCACTGAGTGGGATGTCCATCTCACCAGTTGCAGAAGAACAGAAGCTCTTTTTATCCTTTACCAGCACAAACGTTCGCACGTTCATGCTAAATGCTGCGCGTGCAGTCAGCTCCGGGTTAGCTTGCTGGCAGGTATCTAAGGTAAGCGGCTGGAGCCTGTCAGTGGTGGATTTCAGGTCGGCAAAATAGGTATTGAGATATTTTTGTACGTCGCTAATCAAGGTGTCGTATTTGACTTCGTGTTTATGCCAGGCCACTAAAAACTGAAGGCAGCTGACCAGTATCGCAATCATCACGCCCGCAATAATGCAGGTGAGCAGGATCTTACGTCCAGAAGAGGGAGCTCGTATGAACATGGTTCCGATAATATCCTGAAAATACGACAACACTAAAAGGAAAGAATGACGGGACTATAGCCTGGTTCAAGATGTGGAAACATCATTTTCTCGGATGAGAAAAACCAAAAAGCACTGCCTAAGCAGTGCTTTTCGTTAACTCGTCAGGATAGCCAAGGGATTGCATCCAAACGATTTATTAGCTACGGCTGAGAACCCGACGTGCTTCGTTGTAACGCTTCTTCCAGTACGGCTCATTCATGCTGGAAATAATTACACCACTGCTGGTGGATGCGTGAACAAACTGATTATTACCGATATAAATACCGACATGGCGTCCGGTTGAACCCGCGCGGAACAGGACTAAGTCGCCTGTACGCAAATTACTACGGGAAACAGATTTCCCCATTTCCTGCTGTTCATACGTTGAACGCGGAAGCTCTAAGCCAAATTGTTCACGGAATGTACGTTGTACGAAACCAGAACAATCGATACCTTTTTTGGTGCTGCCGCCCAGACGATAACGAACGCCTTTCCAGTCAGCATACTGATCCATAATTCGCGATTTCACGTCGACATTACGAACCAGGTTTTCAAATTCATCCTGAGAAGCTTGCAGTGATGATGTTTCACTACCCACTGCACGTGTCTCAGGATGCATATTCTTTGCGGTGTTGTTTGCACTACATGCAGAAAGCAGAACCGCTACTGCAATCGCGGGAATGCCGCGCAAGATATATCTCAAAATCGGTTGAGATTTGACCATGTTGTTTGTTTTCCCTTGAAGTCCTTAACGATAAATATCGTTATAAAAAATGCCAAGCGACACGAGACTAATTACCTGGGCATGTTGAAACAATTCCTTAAGGCCAAATCTGTGGACTAACGCACAAAATTATATGCTGTGAGGATAATTTAACGCCGAGGCAAAACGAGTCCGAGATTACCCGATTGGCGCGGTCTTGGCGAGCGGTTTTACATGATTTTTTATAAGAAAAAGTGATACAGAAAGTTAATAAGTGGGATTGGTCAATTAAAGAACGATTGCGCGAAAAACATGCAACCTATTCATTTGCTTAAAGAATGAGCATTGTATTCGATGAATGAAAGCAATCGTGCGCATCATCAGGATTATCCTTACTATAAAAATAAACCTGATGATGTTAATTACTGTGAGTTATTTGTTTTGGAAATGTTTGCTTTTTCCCGGTAGTGATTTGTCAAAAAAGGTGATTAATCGATCACTTAATGGCGTCAACAGCACCCAGGGTAAACCGATCAATATCACGGTCATGGAGCCGACAATGATATCGGTAAACCAGTGCGCGCCAATCATTACTCTGGGAAATGCAAAAACCACAAAAATAATAATGCCGATAAGACCTGCGACTTTTCCGAAATAGCGCCACATAAAGGCGGAAAAAATAAGTAACATCATGCCGTGATCGCCGGGAAAGCTATCTCGTGATGCATCTTTCGTGGGTACAGGTAGCAGTTCGCTGACGCGGTTAATATCTGTAAAGGTTAATGTCGGGCTGGCCCGTTTTACCGGAATTAATGCCTGACCCAGCTGGTTTAATACCACTGCGGTTAACAGCATGACCAGACCAATAATTACGATACGTCGTCTGCCAGGGGCATTTTCTTTCAGCCAGAAACTCAGCATCAACATTCCCATCGTCAGCAGTGAACAACCGTCGAAAGCGCGATTGTTGGTCAATGCAACCAGCCACAAAAAGGCCTTACTTTCGACCAGTTTCTGATTAAAGAAATAAAAAATATTCGTATCAATCGATAACCAGAATCCATGATTAACGGGTATGTACCAGGAAAGAAACAGCACGAGGCCGACAATGTTCAACAACACTATTTGCGGCAAATTTTTAATCATATTTTCTCTAATTATCTTACTGAAAAACGCAGGCAACCTTACGCGGTGGTCGCTAAACGAAGCTTCAACAGCGCGCTTTGTAAGGCGTTCCAGTCAGTTTCGCTACTGGAAATCAGCTCAATACGGCTATCCGGTGGTGCAACGTTTTGCGTTTCAATGTGCAGGTCATCGCCCTGACGGTTGATTCGCACAAGGCCTTCCGGAATGCGCATAACGCCTTTCACTCGCTCTACTGGTGCAAGTCGTGCCCATTCCAGAATGCCGATGGTGTCGAACACCGTATCAGCGTCGAATATCCAGCCACAGGCCTGATGTCCTTGTCCGCTGTTCAGACTGCGACGCCAGCGTTGATGTTCTGGCAGGCTTAACGCCGCTAACCCTTTTTTCACGCCATGCTGATGTGAATGGGCGGCGCTGGCAGGCAACTCAGTTAAATTGCGACGGGGTAAATCCAGAAGATGACCTTCAATTTGCCCATGTTCGCTGTGAATTAATTGCCGATCGCCACCATTTTGTTGCCACCAGCGTTGCAACGCTTGCTCGCTTTCGGGCGTCGCGCGGTCGGATTTATTGGCGACAATGATGTCTGCGGCAGCCAACTGGTCACGGAAGTTTTCATTATTGACACTTTTTTCATCCAGCAGCAGGCGTGGATCGAGAATACACAACGTGGCGCGCAAGTCGATCCACGGTTCATAAACTGGTGCGGTTAACAGATCGAGGATCTGTTTCGGATGGCCCAGCCCGGTTGGCTCTATCAACAAGCGGTCTGGTTTTCCCTGACGCAGTAAGGTATTCAGACCTACCTGCATGGGTAAACCATTAACGCAGCACATGCAGCCGCCGGGGATCTCTTTCAGCAATGCGCCGCTATCGGCGAGCAAAGCGCCATCAATTCCGACTTCTCCAAATTCATTAACCAGCACCGCCCATTTTTCGTTGGGATCTTTATGGGCTAATAGATGAAGAATCGACGTGGTTTTCCCGCTGCCGAGAAAACCGGTGATGAGGTTGGTCCTGGTCACAGCGGCTCCGCAATACTCTGATAAGTTAACTGTGCGTTAATCCTGGCTAAAAAAGGCAGAAAAGAGAAGGGGAGAGCGGACGAAGACGGGCTTCATCCGCTTTAACCGCAGAAATCGTTAAATTTTGAGAGTGTTTAATAGCGCCTGATGCGCCCCAAACTGCGCGATTTGTTGCCAGGCTTGTTCGATAGCCTGCACAAAATGCGGGTTATTTGGCAGGTCATCACCGAAAACTTCACGCAGGGAAAGCAGGGCGGTTACGCGTTGTTCATTGCTGCTGCCCGCGACCAGGTCGCGAATTTTATCGCTAAGCGGATCGCGAACATCAATAGCATTTCCGGCATCATCAACACCGCTCACATAGCGCATCCAGCCAGCAACGCCTAATGCCAACAATGACCAGTTCGTTCCGCGCGCCAGATGTATGCGAATGCCTGCCAGCATACGCTGCGGTAATTTCTGGCTGCCATCCATCGCGATTTGCCAGGTCTTATGTTTCAGCGCCGGGTTAGCAAAACGTGCAATTAACTTATCCGCATATTGTGTTAAATCGACATCTTTGATCCGCAGCGTCGGCGCTTGCTCATCCAGCATTAATGTTCTGGCGGCATGGAGAAATGCGCGATCCTGCATACAATCACTGATATGGGCGAATCCTGCGAGATAACCCAGATAAGCGAGAAAAGAGTGACTACCATTAAGCATACGCAGTTTCATCTCCTCCCACGGCAGAACATCATTGACCATCTGCACGCCAGCGACTTCCCAGGCAGGGCGCCCCGCGACGAAGTTATCTTCCACCACCCATTGGATAAACGGCTCGCAGCTAATCGCACAGGGATCATTCACGCCCAGATGCTGGCTAATTTCCGCCAGTGATTCGTCTGTTGCTGCCGGGACAATGCGGTCTACCATGGTTCCCGGAAAGCTGACGTGATCTTTTATCCATTCCGCAAGTTCTGGCGAACGTTTTTCCGCCATCCCCAGCACCGCGTTTTTCACCACATGGCCATTATCGGGAATGTTGTCGCAGGAGAGCACGGTAAACGGGGCAAGGCCGCGTTCACGGCGGCGCTTTAGTGCTTCGACGAGAATGCCTGGCGCGGAGTGAGGATCTTCGGGACTTTGTAGATCGTGAACGATACGTGGATTGCTGATGTCGAGTGTGCCGGTAGCCGGGTCGATGCAATAGCCTTTTTCGGTAATCGTCAGGGAAACAATCGCCACCTGCGGCTCGCAAAACTTCTCAATAATCGCCGCTAAGGAATCCAGTTTTGCATTCAGGCACTCGCGAACGGCTCCAATAATAATAGCCTGGTTGCCGTCTGCGCCTTTCTCTAACACGGTGTATAAATGATCCTGCGCGCGAAGCTGGCTCATCAACTGATCGCCACTGAACAGGCTGATTTCACAGATCCCCCAGTCGCCGCCCTGGGCATTCAGCACACGGTCGGTTAATAGCGCCTGATGCGCACGGTGGAAGGCTCCAAATCCAAAATGAACGATACGAGATTTCAATTGTTGCCGATCGTAGCGGGGCGAGTGTACATGCTGCGGGAGCGTAACGGAGGCGATTGTATTCATAGGAGTCACGTCTTAGTAACGATTAATTAACAACGACAGTGTAAAGTTATATGACAGCAATTGAAATTGGTCTGGATTGTTAATGCGATGAAGTGTGAGGGCGATCAATTTAGTGGTGAATATTGCGGGAGAACGATGTTCAGGAAGCGCAAAATAGAAGATTGGTATAATAAATTAAAAAAGGGACAGTCTGAGCCATCCCTTTTCTGATATCTGGCTGAAGTTAGTCAGCACGACCCATATAGCGGCGTTCTTCGATATGGATACGAATTTTTTCGCCTGGGCTTAAGTATTCTGGTACTTGAATGACCAGACCGGTGCTCAATGTCGCCGGTTTGTTACGGGCGCTGGCAGACGCGCCTTTGATGCCCGGTGCGGTTTCAACAATTTCCAGATCAACGGTTTGCGGCAGTTCAAGCGCCAGAAGTTGACCGTCCCAGGTCAGAACCTGCATATCCGGCATACCGCCTTCCGGCATAAACAGCAGCTCTTCTTCGATCTGATCTTTAGTGAAGGTATACGGGGTATAGTCTTCTTTATCCATAAAGACATATTCGTTGCCATCGACGTAGGAGAAGTCAACGTAACGACGGGTCAGCGTTACGGTGTCAACGATATCATCGCCTTTGAAGCGTTCTTCCACTTTCAGCCCGGTACGGACATCAGAAAAACGCATTTTGTACAGCGTAGCGGCACCACGGGCGGTGGGAGACTGAATATCAATATCCTTAACCAGCAGCAATTTGCCGTTGTAATTCAGTACCATACCTTTTTTAATTTCGTTCGCTCTTGGCATCGAAAAATTCCTGTTATCGAAAATGTCAAAAATATCGCGTCAAACTACTCGCGACGAGCCTTTCAGGCAAGTGGTATTCGCACTTTTGCTGGTGCAAAAAAGGTGGTACTGTGCGGGCTCATCAATCCGGTGGTTAACCTTAAGAGAACAACGTATGGAATGCCGTCCGGGTTGCGGGGCGTGTTGCACTGCCCCTTCAATTTCCAGCCCTATACCCGGTATGCCAGATGGCAAGCCCGCCAATACGCCCTGCATTCAGCTTGATGAACAGCAACGTTGTAAAATTTTTACATCGCCGCTACGTCCGAAAGTTTGCGCAGGTTTACAAGCCAGTGCTGAAATGTGCGGCAATACGCGTCAGCAAGCGATGACCTGGCTTATCGATCTGGAAATACTGACCGCGCCTTAAACATCTTTAATCCGCAGTAAGCAGAACAGAGTGGCGATAATCATCACCATCGCAAACCAGAACACGGCGTGATAATTCCAGATTTCGGCGACTATGCCCGCCACTGACCCCGCGATGATCCAGCCCACACGCGAGGTATTGGTATAGAGCGTGGTTGCTGAACCCGCCTGACCGGGCATCAGATCCTGAAAATAGAGCATCCCGATGCCACCCAGAATGCCAATAAAAATAGCATTCAGCAGCTGCAAGCCCAACAGAATGACAGGTGAATGCGCCATCAGCATACCTGCGTAAAAACAGACGCCACCCACGGCGGCAACGCGCATTAAGAAACGCTTACCCAGACGTTTGGCAAAATAACCCGCGATCAACATGGTTGGGATTTCCAGGCCTGCGGCGGTTCCCATCATCACGCCCGCCAGTTTCTCGGGAAGATGCAATTCGTTGATAATAAACAGTGGCATGTTGATGATGTACAGGTTATTTGACCCCCACATCAACGTACAAATGACAAACAGCAGTAGCGTATCGCGACGATTACGGCGCGGCGCTTCAACCGTGCCGGTCGCCAGCGGAACCTCTTTTTGCATCGACGGTAAAAATAGCCACACCATCAGGCCGCAGACAATAAACGCCACTGCTGCGCTGAGATACATCACCGTAAAGCTGAACCCCATCGCCAGGGCATAAGCCAGCGGCGGACCAATGACCCATGCCAACGAAACCTGAGCGCGTAAAAAAGAGCTGAACATCACCGCTTCACGCCCGGTTTTGTCAGCGTGCTCACGGGCGAGAGCAAACATTTGCGGGTTGGCGGTAGAGCCAAAGCTACTAAGAAAGACACCAACGAACAGCAAAACAAAGTAGTTGCGGTTCCAGGCAAAAAGGATGCAGGCCAGCACGCCTAACAGGCAGCAAAAGACAATCAGTGATTTACGATCGCCACGCTTATCAGAGCGTCCGGCGAGAAACTGACTCACCAGAATCCCGATGACAGCACTGCCGGTAAAGAAGAATCCCACCATCGCCGGACGGGCGTGCACTTCATCGGTAAGGAATATACTGAGCGTCGGGGTTTGCAGAGCGCCCGCAATACCGGTGAGAAAGGCAACGATTAAAAACGCCGTCGATGTCAGGTCAAACGATTTCGCGCTGGAGACTGCGGGGGAGTTATGCATGCTGGTCGATCACTGAAAGATGGAGACGCGGAGTTTACGCTGCTTGTCAGAAAATAAACAGTCAGTGAAATCAAACTCGCCACGAATAATCAAAATGCCATTTCACTCTTGTTGATTGTTTGCTGACGCTGCTGAAATGAAATTGCTGGCAACGAGTTTTCCCGTCAGCAATTAGGAAAAATGACAAAAAATTGTGCAGCGCATCAAAATTTTGGTCATAAGTTTACAGCTTCCCTTGCGTGCTGAAACAGAAGTATTATGCTTTATTGAAACGTTTCAGCGCGATCTTGTCTTTAACCGTAAGCCAGGTTGGCGCTTTTTTTCTCATAGAAGCTGAATCGTTTCAATTCAGCAAGAGAGGAGAACTATGTTCCAGTTATCCGTACAGGACATCCATCCGGGCGAAAAGGCCGGAGACAAAGAAGAGGCGATTCGCCAGGTCGCTGCGGCGCTGGTGCGGGCCGGTAATGTAGCTGAAGGCTACGTCAATGGCATGCTGGCGCGCGAGCAGCAAACCTCAACGTTCCTCGGCAATGGTATTGCTATTCCTCACGGCACCACCGACACCCGCGATCAGGTGCTGAAAACCGGCGTTCAGGTATTTCAGTTCCCGGAAGGCGTCACCTGGGGTGACGGTCAGGTAGCGTACGTGGCGATCGGTATTGCCGCCAGCTCGGACGAACACCTGGGCCTGCTGCGCCAGCTGACCCACGTGCTAAGCGATGATTCCGTTGCTGAACAACTGAAGTCAGCAACGACAGCAGAAGAACTTCGCGCATTGCTGATGGGCGAAAAGCAGAGTGAGCAGCTGAAACTCGATAACGAAATGCTGACGCTGGATATTGTCGCCAGCGATCTGCTGACTCTGCAGGCGCTGAACGCTGCACGTCTGAAAGAAGCGGGTGCCGTTGACGCCACCTTCGTCACTAAAGCCATCAATGAACAACCTCTGAATCTCGGACAGGGCATCTGGCTGAGCGATAGCGCCGAAGGCAACCTGCGTAGCGCGATTGCGGTAAGCCGCGCGGCAAATGCTTTTGATGTGGAGGGCGAAACGGCAGCCATGCTGGTGAGTGTGGCAATGAATGACGATCAGCCCGTCGCGGTTCTTAAGCGTCTCGCCGATCTGTTACTCGACAATAAAGCTGACCGTTTGCTGAAAGCGGATGCGGCAACATTGCTGGCACTGCTGACCAGCGATGATGCGCCGACTGACGACGTGTTAAGCGCGGAGTTTGTGGTGCGCAACGAACACGGCCTGCATGCTCGTCCAGGCACCATGCTGGTCAATACCATTAAACAATTTAACAGTGATATTACCGTGACAAACCTTGATGGCACCGGCAAACCGGCAAACGGACGTAGTCTGATGAAAGTTGTGGCACTTGGCGTTAAGAAAGGTCATCGCCTGCGCTTTACCGCCCAGGGGGCGGATGCTGAACAGGCACTGAAGGCAATTGGCGACGCCATCGCCGCAGGTCTTGGGGAGGGCGCGTAATGAGCAGACGTGTTGCTACGATCACCCTCAATCCGGCGTATGACCTTGTTGGTTTCTGCCCGGAAATTGAACGCGGCGAAGTGAACCTGGTGAAAACCACCGGTCTTCATGCGGCGGGTAAAGGTATCAACGTTGCCAAAGTTCTGAAAGATCTGGGTATTGATGTCACCGTTGGCGGCTTTCTGGGTAAAGACAATCAGGACGGATTTCAGCAACTGTTCAGCGAGCTGGGCATTGCCAACCGTTTCCAGGTTGTACAGGGGCGTACCCGCATTAACGTTAAGTTGACGGAAAAAGACGGCGAAGTTACTGACCTCAATTTCTCGGGTTTTGAAGTCACTCCAGCAGACTGGGAACGCTTTGTGACTGATTCTCTGAGCTGGCTCGGTCAGTTCGATATGGTCTGTGTCAGCGGCAGTTTACCGTCAGGCGTCAGCCCGGAAGCATTCACCGACTGGATGACTCGCCTGCGTAGTCAGTGTCCTTGCATTATCTTTGATAGTAGCCGCGAAGCATTAGTGGCAGGTTTGAAAGCGGCACCGTGGCTGGTGAAACCTAACCGTCGCGAGCTGGAAATCTGGGCAGGCCGTAAACTGCCTGAAATGAAAGATGTCATTGAAGCTGCGCATGCGCTGCGTGAACAAGGTATCGCGCATGTCGTTATTTCACTGGGTGCCGAAGGCGCGCTTTGGGTTAATGCCTCCGGCGAATGGATCGCCAAACCACCGTCAGTCGATGTCGTAAGCACTGTTGGCGCAGGGGATTCCATGGTTGGCGGCCTCATTTATGGCTTGCTGATGCGTGAATCCAGTGAACACACACTGCGTCTGGCAACGGCTGTTGCAGCCCTGGCGGTCAGTCAAAGCAATGTGGGTATTACCGATCGTCCGCAGTTGGCCGCAATGATGGCGCGCGTCGACTTACAACCTTTTAACTGACAGCAGGAGAGGCATAATGAAAACGCTGCTGATTATTGACGCTAATCTCGGTCAGGCACGCGCCTATATGGCGAAGACCCTGCTGGGCGCGGCGGCGCGAAAAGCAAAACTGGAAATCATCGACAATCCGAACGACGCTGAAATGGCGATTGTTCTGGGTGATTCCATCCCGAACGACAGCGCGCTGAACGGTAAAAATGTCTGGCTGGGCGATATTTCCCGCGCAGTCGCGCATCCTGAGCTATTCCTGAGTGAAGCCAAAGGCCATGCGAAGCCTTACACTGCGCCGGTCGCTGCGACAGCACCGGTTGTCGCCAGTGGCCCGAAACGCGTGGTTGCGGTGACTGCTTGCCCAACTGGCGTAGCACACACCTTTATGGCGGCTGAAGCCATTGAAACCGAAGCGAAAAAACGTGGCTGGTGGGTGAAAGTTGAAACCCGTGGCTCCGTTGGTGCGGGTAACGCGATCACGCCTGAAGAAGTGGCAGCAGCGGATCTGGTGATTGTGGCAGCAGATATCGAAGTGGATCTGGCGAAATTTGCCGGTAAACCAATGTATCGCACCTCTACCGGTCTGGCGCTGAAGAAAACGGCTCAGGAGCTGGATAAAGCGGTTGCTGAAGCGACGCCTTACGAACCGGCGGGTAAAGCTCAAACGGCGACCACTGAAGGTAAGAAAGAGAGTGCAGGCGCGTATCGTCACCTGCTGACGGGCGTTTCCTACATGCTGCCAATGGTGGTTGCGGGTGGTCTGTGTATCGCGCTTTCCTTTGCTTTTGGTATCGAAGCGTTTAAAGAGCAGGGGACGCTGGCGGCGGCGCTGATGCAGATTGGCGGTGGTTCAGCCTTTGCGCTGATGGTGCCGGTACTGGCGGGTTACATTGCCTTCTCCATTGCCGATCGTCCGGGTCTCACGCCGGGTCTGATTGGCGGTATGCTGGCGGTCAGCACAGGTTCTGGCTTCATTGGCGGGATCATTGCGGGCTTCCTAGCGGGTTACATCGCGAAGTTAATCAGTACGCAACTGAAACTGCCACAGAGTATGGAGGCGCTGAAACCGATTCTGATCATTCCGCTGATTTCCAGTCTGGTGGTCGGTCTGGCGATGATCTACCTGATCGGTAAACCGGTTGCTGGCATCCTCGAAAGTCTGACTCACTGGCTGCAAACCATGGGTACTGCGAATGCGGTTCTGCTGGGCGCGATCCTCGGTGGCATGATGTGTACTGACATGGGCGGTCCGGTAAACAAAGCAGCGTATGCATTCGGTGTGGGTCTGCTGAGTACCCAAACCTATGGCCCGATGGCGGCGATTATGGCGGCAGGTATGGTGCCTCCGCTGGCAATGGGTCTGGCAACAATGGTGGCGCGTCGCAAATTCGACAAAGCGCAGCAAGAAGGCGGCAAAGCAGCTTTGGTTCTTGGCCTGTGCTTTATTTCAGAAGGTGCAATTCCGTTTGCTGCCCGTGATCCGATGCGAGTGCTGCCGTGCTGTATCGTTGGTGGGGCGCTGACTGGCGCAATCTCAATGGCGATTGGTGCGAAATTGATGGCACCGCACGGTGGTCTGTTTGTTCTGCTGATCCCAGGCGCCATTACGCCGGTACTGGGTTACCTGGTGGCAATTATTGCTGGTACGCTGGTGGCGGGTTTGGCTTATGCCTTCCTGAAACGTCCGGAAGCGGACGTTATGGCGAAAGCAGCATAATAAAACGTGAACTACAGGGCAGAAATTTTCTGCCCTGTATCATTTGATGAGTGCAAGGTGAGTGATAAATTGTTGACGGCAATTCTATGATTTTGAATGGTTTTATTTTCCAATAGAAAGCTGACACTCTCATCAAACAGTAACGTCATTTCCTCAAGGGCAGATTAATTTCTGCCCTTTTTTATTGTTTCCATTCTGTGCATCACTTCACAATTTCTTCGCTTTTTCTAAAACTGCCAATAATAGCGTTTTGTGAGCCTGTTCAAATCTGCTCATTTTGCCCCTCTGGCGGTAATTTACTTTAAGTAAAACATGCATACTATGAGCACATGTTTAAATATGAACACATGTTTAAACCGTCTTTGCAGTTATCTCTATTCTTGTGGATTGAAAGGGTTGGTAATTTTTTACCAGAGGACGTGCTATGCGCGAAAAGGATTATGTCGTAATTATAGGTTCGGCGAATATTGATGTCGCCGGATATTCACATGAATCATTAAATTATGCGGATTCCAATCCAGGGAAAATAAAATTTACTCCCGGTGGAGTAGGGCGCAATATCGCACAAAATCTGGCGTTGCTGGGAAACAAAGCCTGGCTACTGAGCGCCGTAGGCAGTGATTTTTATGGTCAATCGCTCCTGACACAAACCAATCACTCCGGTGTTTATGTCGATAAATGCCTTATTGTGCCTGGGGAAAATACATCGAGCTATTTATCATTACTCGATAATACCGGTGAAATGCTGGTTGCTATAAATGACATGAATATTAGTAACTGTATTTCAGCGGAATATCTCGCACAGCACCGTGAATTTATTCAGGGGGCAAAGGTCATTGTCGCAGACTGTAATATCAGTGAAGAGACATTGGTCTGGATTCTGGATAATGCCGCTGGCGTACCGGTATTTGTCGATCCGGTTTCGGCCTGGAAATGCGTCAAAGTACGCGAGCGATTAAGTCAAATTCATACCCTGAAGCCAAACCGTCTTGAAGCGGAAACCCTGAGCGGGATTGCGCTTTCCGGGCGTGAAGATGTAGCAAAGGTTGCCGCCTGGTTCCATCAACATGGCCTGAACCGACTGGTTCTGAGCATGGGTGGTGATGGTGTTTATTATAGTGATATCAGCGGCGAAAGCGGCTGGTCTGCACCGATTAAAACCAATGTCATTAACGTTACCGGAGCGGGCGATGCCATGATGGCGGGACTTGCTTCGTGTTGGGTAGACGGGATGCCGTTTGCCGAATCTGTTCGTTTTGCACAGGGATGTTCGTCAATGGCGCTCTCCTGTGAATACACCAATAACCCTGATTTATCGATTGCCAACGTTATATCGTTAGTGGAGAACGCAGAATGTCTGAATTAAAAATTTCCCCTGAATTATTACAAATTTCCCCGGAAGTGCAGGACGCTTTAAAAAACAAAAAACCGATTGTGGCGCTGGAATCGACCATTATTTCTCACGGGATGCCGTTCCCGCAAAATGCCCAGACCGCAATTGAAGTTGAAGAAACAATTCGTAAGCAGGGCGCTGTACCAGCCACTATCGCTATTATTGGCGGCGTGATGAAAGTGGGCTTAAGCAAAGAAGAAATTGAATTGCTGGGTCGTGAAGGACATAACGTAACGAAAGTTAGCCGTCGCGATTTACCTTTTGTTGTTGCCGCCGGAAAAAATGGCGCAACCACCGTGGCTTCCACCATGATTATTGCGGCGCTTGCCGGAATTAAAGTATTTGCCACTGGCGGTATTGGCGGTGTTCATCGCGGGGCGGAAAATACCTTCGATATTTCCGCCGATTTACAGGAACTGGCGCACACTAATGTCACCGTAGTTTGTGCCGGAGCAAAATCTATTCTCGATTTAGGCTTAACCACCGAATATTTAGAAACTTTCGGTGTGCCGTTAATTGGCTATCAGACCAAAGCATTACCAGCGTTTTTCTGCCGCACCAGCCCGTTTGAAGTCAGCATCCGTCTCGACAGCGCCAGCGAAATTGCCCGTGCGATGGCGGTGAAATGGCAAAGCGGTCTGAACGGTGGCCTGGTGGTGGCAAACCCAATTCCGGAACAGTTTGCGATGCCGGAAGAAAGTATTAACGCTGCAATTGATCAGGCAGTTGCCGAAGCTGAAGAACAAGGTGTAATCGGTAAAGAAAGCACGCCGTTCCTGCTGGCACGTGTTGCAGAACTGACCGGTGGCGACAGCCTGAAATCCAACATCCAGTTGGTGTTTAACAACGCCATTCTGGCGAGCGAAATTGCCAAAGAATACCAGCGTCTTGCGGGTTAATTTCTGACGGGCAGAAAGCCGTCGCCCGTACTCATCATACAAACCGAAACCTGGCGCTGGCGCCGGGTTTACGGGCATGAAGGGAAAATCATTATGGATATAATGAGAAGTGTTGTGGGGATGGTGGTGTTACTGGCAATAGCGTTTGTGTTGTCAGTGAATAAAAAGAGCATCAGTTTGCGCACGGTTGGAGCCGCGCTGCTGCTGCAAATCGCCATTGGCGGCATTATGCTCTACTTCCCACCGGGAAAATGGGCTGTAGAGCAGGCGGCATTGGGCGTCCATAAAGTCATGTCCTACAGCGATGCGGGTAGCGCCTTTATTTTTGGCTCTCTGGTGGGGCCGAAAATGGATGTCCTGTTTGATGGCGCGGGATTTATCTTCGCCTTTCGCGTACTTCCGGCGATTATTTTCGTTACTGCGCTCATCAGTCTGCTGTACTACATTGGCGTGATGGGACTCCTGATTCGCATTCTTGGCAGTATTTTCCAGAAAGCCCTCAACATCAGCAAAATAGAATCTTTTGTCGCGGTCACCACCATTTTCCTTGGGCAAAACGAGATCCCGGCGATCGTAAAACCGTTTATTGATCGTATGAATCGCAACGAGTTGTTTACCGCAATTTGTAGCGGCATGGCGTCTATTGCCGGTTCGATGATGATTGGTTACGCCGGAATGGGCGTGCCAATTGACTATCTGTTAGCGGCATCGCTGATGGCGATCCCTGGCGGTATTTTGTTTGCACGTATTCTTAGCCCGGCAACCGAGCCTTCACAGGTGACATTTGAAAATCTGTCGTTCAGCGAAACGCCGCCAAAAAGCTTTATCGAAGCAGCGGCGAATGGTGCGATGACCGGACTGAAAATAGCCGCAGGTGTGGCGACGGTGGTGATGGCGTTTGTGGCGATTATTGCGCTGATCAACGGCATTATCGGTGGAATTGGCGGTTGGTTTGGTTTTGCCAATGCCTCTCTGGAAAGTATTTTTGGCTATGTACTGGCACCGCTGGCGTGGATCATGGGCGTGGACTGGAGTGATGCCAACCTTGCGGGTAGCCTGATTGGGCAGAAACTGGCGATTAACGAATTTGTCGCTTACCTGAGTTTCTCGCCATATTTGCAAACGGGCGGCACGCTGGACGTGAAAACTGTTGCCATTATCTCCTTTGCGCTTTGTGGTTTTGCTAACTTTGGTTCTATCGGTGTTGTCGTTGGGGCGTTTTCGGCTATTTCGCCAAAACGTGCTCCAGAAATCGCCCAGCTTGGTTTACGGGCGCTGGCAGCAGCGACGCTTTCCAACCTGATGAGTGCGACTATTGCCGGGTTCTTTATTGGTCTGGCGTAATGCTCGATTTGTAGACCGGATAAAACGTATCAAACGTCGCATCCGGTAATTGCGCTATTGCAAATATTTTTTACTGCATCATCCCGGAGAATTTATTCTCCGGGTCCATCTCCAGCGCCAGTCCCAACAACTTCTTTCTATTTTTAATGAGATATCCTTTCTTATTTTTAATTAATAAACCGTCGTGAATGAATTGTGCGAGAACATATAAGAGGTGTCGATAAGAAACGCCTAAATACTCTGCCGCTTGCGTATGCTTTTCGTGATAAAGATCACCTTCCTGCGAGAGTAATATAAATGCTGCCAGGCGATTCACTAATGGAAATGATTGATTCTGAGTTAAAGAAACAATATTGCGATAATTTTTATGACTTAAGGTGACGCAGAGTTTTCGTAAAAATAGCGTGTCGTTTAATAACAACGGGCGGTAATGTTTCATGGGGAGTGCAATACACCAACACTCTTCAATAGCCTGCACCGCACGTGGTTCATGGTCTTTATCGATTAACTCAATCTCGCCAATAAAACAGGGCGCGGCAAAGAAATCAATCAGCGACACGCGCCCATTGGCAAGCGTGGCGTAAAGCCTGGCGCGGCCTCGCGTCAGGTAAAATAGCCAGGACGGCTGTTGCCCTTCCTGCACAATGTAGTCACGTGCTAAAAAATGAAACAGTCGTGTATCGGCTGAAACATCCGTTGAAAAGCACTCATTAAATGCGGACTCACTAATCAGTTGCTGCTTAAGTTCATTATTGTAGATTTCTTTCACGATGTTTATCCGCTATGAGATTTCTCATATTTAGCATACGTACGCTGTTGTTAAGATTCAATCATCGGCCGGTGGAAATTTCTTTGTTGTAGAAAAAAATAACGCAACTGAAACAGAGGAAATAAACAATGGAAAAGAGGAAAATTATTCTGGATTGTGATCCGGGTCATGATGATGCTATTGCCATAATGATGGCCGCGAAACATCCGGCGATTGATTTATTAGGTATCACCATTGTGGCGGGTAATCAGACGCTTGATAAAACATTAATTAATGGTCTGAATGTTTGTCAGAAACTGGAGATTAATGTTCCGATGTATGCGGGGATGCCGCAGCCAATTATGCGCAAACAAATCGTTGCCGATAATATTCATGGCGAAACCGGTCTGGATGGCCCGGTGTTCGAACCGCTGACCCGCCAGGCTGAAAGCACCCATGCGGTGAAATACATCATTGATACCCTGATGGCAAGCGAAGGCGATATCACTCTGGTGCCGGTGGGGCCGCTGTCAAACATCGCGGTGGCGATGCGTATGCAGCCCGCAATCCTGCCAAAAATCCGTGAAATTGTGCTGATGGGCGGCGCTTATGGTACAGGTAACTTCACGCCGTCTGCCGAGTTCAACATTTTTGCTGATCCAGAAGCGGCACGCGTGGTATTCACCTCCGGCGTTCCGTTGGTGATGATGGGCCTGGATCTCACTAACCAGACCGTGTGTACCCCGGATGTAATTGCGCGGATGGAAAGGGCCGGTGGCCCTGCCGGCGAACTGTTCCGCGACATCATGAATTTCACCCTCAAAACCCAGTTCGAAAACTACGGCCTGGCTGGCGGCCCGGTGCATGACGCCACCTGCATAGGTTATCTGATCAACTCTGATGGCATTAAAACCCAGGAAATGTATGTCGAAGTGGACGTTAATAGCGGCCCTTGCTACGGGCGTACCGTCTGCGACGAGCTGGGCGTTCTTGGCAAGCCCGCCAATACCAAAGTCGGCATCACTATTGATACCGACTGGTTCTGGGGATTAGTCGAAGAGTGCGTTCGCGGCTACATCAAAACCCACTAAGTGTTGATAATAAGACCGGATAAGACGCGTCAAGCGTCGCATCCGGCAACATTGTTACACCATCGGCACTAATGAAAGCGCGTTATCAGCAGACAGGGTAGGGTTATTTATGCTGCCGCTGGCGCGCGAAATTGCCGCGCAGGCCATCGCAAAACGGGCGCTGTCGCGGAAACTGTATCCTTCAAGAAAGCTATATACCAGGCCCGCCATAAAACCATCGTCAGCACCAAAACTATCGACAGTTGTATGCGCTGGCGCGGTCAGCAAAAATTGTTCGCCATCCTTTTCGCTGCAATAAACGGATTCATCGGGCAAATAAACAAACAGTTGCTGAACACCTTGCTGATGCAACGTATTCACTGCGACATTTCGGTCAGCATCGCTGGTGATCGCCTTTCCCCACAAAATTTCCAGCTCCGGTAAAGTGGGTTTCAGGGTGTGAATATGCGTCAGCCAGTGTTTGATTTTGCCCGCTTTGAATTCTGAAACGGTATCGACAAATACCGGGATTTCATCAGCGAGGGTAAAGACCCACTCCAGCGCCTCGGCAGTCAGGTTGCAATCTGCTAGTACCACGCCCGCATGACGAAGTAAATCACGTGACCCGTTCAATAATTGCGGCGTTAACTGTTCCAGCAGATGAGTATCATTAATCGCCAATACGGTTTGTTCGTCTTGATTGGCAATTGCCAGATACGTTGATGTGCTTTGACCATGTAAACGAACGCAGCCAGAGACATTCACTCCAGCACGGCGCGTCTCTTCTAAGAGCATCTCGCCATAAAAATCATTGCCAATCACAGAGAGTAAATGGACATCGCGGCCTAACAGCGCCAGATTGTGGGCGATATTGCGCCCAACGCCGCCTGCCGAACAATGAATCGTACCGGGATGAGAAGCCGCTTGTGGGTAACGGATATCCGCCATCCCGCGAATATCCATATTGATTGTTCCCACCACGACGCAGTATTCCTGCTCGGTGAGAATGTAACCTTTGCCTTTAATCCGCCCTTTGCGCATTAAATCCATAATATGCGCCGCAACGCGCGAACGGCTGATTTGCAGCATGTCCGCAATTTCATTCTGCTGAATCAGCGGGTTACGCCGTAAAATTGCAAGGATCTCCTTTTCCCGGTTATTCATCTTCAGGCTACCGCTTTTTCAGTTTGTTGCGCTTTTAGCCAGGCGATCTCTTCTGCCCAGATATCCGGGTTGATGGTTTCAAGGATCAGCGGAATGCCGTCGAAACGGTCGTCCTGCATGATCCAGCGGAACGCATCATGACCGATATTGCCTTCACCGAGGCTATGATGGCGGTCAACGCGGCTGCCAAAGGTGCTTTTCGCATCGTTAAGGTGCATCCCACGCAGATACTTAAAGCCAACAATACGGGCAAAATCAGCGAACGTTTTCTCGCATTCGGCTGGAGTACGCAAATCATACCCTGCAGCGAAAGCATGGCAGGTATCAATGCAGACGCCGACGCGGGATTTATCTTCCACGCCATCGATAATCGCCGCGAGATGTTCGAATTTAAACCCTAAGTTGCTGCCCTGACCGGCGGTATTTTCAATTACCGCTGTCACGCCTTGTGTTTTATCCAGCGCAATATTGATGGATTCGGCAATGCGCGCCAGACAATCCTCTTCTGAAATCTGCATCAGATGGCTGCCTGGGTGGAAGTTGAGCAAAGAAAGTCCCAGTTGTTCGCAACGCTGCATTTCATCTATAAACGCATCGCGTGATTTTTCCAGAGCTTCAGCGACCGGATGACCGAGGTTAATCAGATAACTGTCGTGGGGAAGAATTTGCGCCGACGTGTAGTGATATTTTTCACAGGCGGCTTTGAATTCATCGATGGTTTGCGTCGTGAGCGGTGCGGCACGCCACTGACGTTGATTTTTGGTGAACAAGGCAAACGCGGTAGCGTCGATTTCGGCGGCGCGAATTGCGGCATTTGCCAGACCGCCAGCAGCACTAACGTGCGCTCCAATGTATTTCATATGTGGACTCCTGTTAAACCCGCTGGAGGAAAACGGTAATGATAGCGGGTTAACAGGAGCAAGATGTAGTGGTTTATGCGATGACGCTTTGAATTACATAGTTAATCGCAGCACCACCAACAATCAGCCAGGCAAACAGTACCAGTGCCATCAGCAGAGGTTTCGCCCCGGCTTTTTTCAGCGCGCTGACGTGAGTGGTCAGACCCAGCGCCGCCATCGCCATTGCCAGCAGGAAGGTATCCAGCGTTACCAGCATGTTCACCACGCTCTGCGGTAACAGGTGGAACGAGTTAAAGATGGCAACCACGATGAACAGGATGGCAAACCACGGAATGGTGATTTTGCTTTTCTCGCCGCCATTCGCAGGAGACAGCTGTTTAACACGTGCCGCCAGCAGGATGAGGAACGGAGCCAGCATCATCACGCGCAGCATTTTGGAGATAACTGCTGCGTTCTCAGCTTCCGGGCTGATGGCATGACCAGCTGCCACTACCTGCGCCACTTCGTGCATGGTAGAACCAATGTAGATACCGAACGTTTCCGGGCTAAACCATTGGGTCATCAGCGGATACATTGCCGGGTAGAGGAAAATCGCGATGGTTCCGAAGATAACCACGGTTGCGACAGCCACAGTCACTTTACTGGCTTCTGCTTTCACTACCGGCTCAGTCGCCAGTACCGCCGCAGCACCACAAATACTGCTACCGGCACCGATCAACCAGCTGGTGTGCTTATCCAGGCCAAACACTTTCTGCCCCAGGAAGCAGGCCAGCAGGAAGGTGCTGGACAGTGTCAACACGTCAATGATGATCCCACTAATACCGACATCGGCAATTTGTGAAAACGTCAAACGGAAACCGTAAAGAATAATACCCAGACGTAGTAAATGTTGCTTGGCAAACAGCACACCGCCGTCACAGCTTTTCCAGATATGCGGATATACTGTGTTGCCTAAAACCATCCCCAACAAGATTGCGAGAGTGAGGGCACTAAACCCGGCACCCGCAACAGCGGGAATGGAACCACCCCACAGGGCGACCCCGGTGATAACTGCACTCAGGGCTAACCCCGGAATGAAATGCCACAGTGTACGATGTTGTTTCTGTAAGGTGATATTCGTCATAACCCTCTCCTTTATCCGGGCATAAGGTTACGACTAACTGGTTTAAAAATAAAATTGATTATATATTTATAATTAATCTTTATAAGTGGTAAGCGACTATGCACATCACCCTCCGGCAGTTGGAAGTTTTTGCAGAAGTATTGAAAAGTGGATCAACCACCCAGGCGTCGGTGATGCTGGCGTTGTCGCAATCAGCAGTGAGCGCGGCGTTGACCGATCTGGAAGGGCAGCTAGGCGTGCAATTGTTTGATCGCGTGGGGAAAAGACTGGTTGTTAATGAACACGGGCGGCTGCTCTATCCGCGTGCGCTGGCGTTGCTGGAACAGGCCGTCGAAATCGAACAACTGTTTCGCGAAGACAACGGCGCGATTCGTGTCTATGCCAGTAGCACCATTGGTAATTACATACTGCCCGCTGTTATCGCCCGTTATCGCCATGATTACCCGCAGTTGCCGATTGAACTTAGCGTTGGTAACAGCCAGGACGTGATGCAGGCAGTGCTGGATTTCCGCGTTGATATTGGCTTTATTGAAGGGCCATGCCATAGCACTGAAATCATTTCTGAGCCGTGGCTGGAAGACGAGCTGGTGGTTTTCGCCGCGCCGACTTCGCCGTTGGCTCGTGGTCCGGTCACCTTAGAACAACTGGCCGCTGCGCCGTGGATCCTGCGCGAACGCGGTTCCGGCACGCGGGAAATTGTCGATTATCTGTTGCTGTCACATTTACCGAAATTTGAGATGGCGATGGAATTAGGTAACTCCGAGGCTATCAAACATGCGGTGCGTCATGGGTTGGGAATTAGTTGCCTGTCGCGACGGGTAATTGAAGATCAATTACAGGCTGGCTCATTAAGTGAAGTTGCTGTCCCTCTACCGCGCCTGATGCGTACGTTGTGGCGTATCCATCATCGGCAAAAACACCTTTCCAACGCGCTACGGCGCTTTCTGGACTATTGCGATCCCGCTAATGTGCCGCGTTAAATTGCGGTACAGGAACATGCTGGTGCTGTGTCAATTTCGTGACGCAGCGCCAGCGTCATGCATTCGCCAGAAAAGAGATAGACTGCTTTACTTATAATTCCTGGGCGATCATGAAGGTCTCTTATAAAAGCGCATTTCTACCGGAAGGATTGCAAATCGTCTGCTACAATCGCGCCTCATTTTTAAGATGGATAGCATTTTTGTATGGTTTCCGAAACTAAAACAACAGAAGCGCCAGGCTTACGCCGTGAATTAAAGGCGCGTCACCTGACGATGATTGCCATTGGCGGCTCCATCGGTACGGGTCTTTTTGTTGCCTCTGGCGCAACGATTTCTCAGGCAGGTCCGGGCGGGGCGCTGCTCTCGTATATTTTGATTGGCCTGATGGTCTACTTCCTGATGACCAGTCTTGGCGAACTGGCGGCGTATATGCCGGTTTCTGGTTCGTTTGCGACTTACGGTCAGAACTATGTGGAAGAGGGCTTTGGCTTCGCGCTGGGCTGGAACTACTGGTACAACTGGGCGGTGACTATCGCCGTTGACCTGGTGGCTGCGCAGCTGGTCATGAGCTGGTGGTTCCCGGATGTTCCTGGTTGGATCTGGAGTGCGCTGTTCCTTGGCGTCATTTTCCTGCTGAACTACATTTCGGTCAGAGGCTTTGGTGAAGCGGAGTACTGGTTCTCACTGATCAAAGTCACGACAGTGATTATCTTTATCGTCGTCGGCGTGATGATGATTATCGGTATCTTCAAAGGTGCGCAGCCTGTGGGCTGGAGCAACTGGACGATAGGTGAAGCACCGTTTGCCGGTGGTTTTGCGGCGATGATCGGCGTGGCAATGATTGTTGGCTTCTCCTTCCAGGGAACCGAACTGATTGGTATTGCAGCGGGCGAATCTGAAGATCCTGGGAAAAATATTCCGCGTGCGGTGCGTCAGGTATTCTGGCGAATCCTGCTGTTCTATGTGTTTGCGATTCTGATCATCAGCCTGATCATTCCGTACACCGATCCCAGCCTGCTGCGTAACGATGTGAAAGACATCAGCGTCAGCCCGTTCACGCTGGTGTTCCAGCACGCGGGTCTGCTTTCTGCGGCAGCGGTAATGAATGCGGTCATTCTGACAGCCGTACTGTCGGCGGGTAACTCCGGTATGTACGCATCTACCCGTATGCTTTACACCCTGGCGTGTGACGGAAAAGCGCCGCGTATTTTCGCCAAACTGTCGCGTGGCGGTGTACCGCGTAACGCGCTGTATGCCACGACGGTGATTGCCGGTCTGTGTTTCCTGACCTCCATGTTTGGTAACCAGACAGTGTATTTGTGGCTGCTGAACACCTCCGGGATGACAGGCTTTATCGCCTGGCTGGGGATTGCTATCAGCCACTATCGTTTCCGTCGCGGCTATGTATTGCAGGGACACGATATTAACGACCTGCCGTACCGTTCGGGCTTCTTCCCGTTGGGACCGATCTTCGCTTTCATTCTGTGTCTGATCATCACCCTGGGCCAGAACTATGAGGCGTTCCTGAAAGATACCATTGACTGGGGCGGCGTAGCGGCAACGTATATTGGTATCCCACTGTTCCTGGCCATCTGGTTTGGTTACAAGTTGATTAAAGGAACCCACTTCGTGCGTTACAGCGAAATGAAGTTCCCGCAGAACGATAAGAAATAAGTTTTCTCCCTTCCTTGTTAAGCCCTCTCAACCGAGAGGGCTTTTTCAATTCTATTTCCCTGATAAAACACGAGGATATAAAATTTAACATTTTGATTGATAATTGTTATCGTTTGCATTATCGTTACGCCGAAATCAAAAAAGGCTGACAAATCAGAGACTGTTCAAGCTTTCTGGGATGATCACCTGCATACAAAAAAGTCCACCGCGATGCTGCCGTATGCAAGGGGACGTGAAGAAGATGTGAGCGATAACCCATTTTATTTTCGTAGTTACCTCATGGAGATATGGAATGTTTAGGTTGAACCCTTTCGTACGGGTCGGGCTGTGTTTGTCCGCAATTTCTTGTGCATGGCCTGTGTTGGCGGTTGATGATGATGGCGAGACGATGGTTGTCACAGCATCTTCTGTTGAACAAAACCTTAAAGATGCACCTGCAAGTATCAGCGTCATTACCCAGGAAGACCTGCAGCGTAAACCAGTACAGAATCTGAAGGATGTCCTCAAAGAAGTGCCGGGCGTACAACTGACTAACGAAGGGGATAACCGCAAGGGCGTCAGTATTCGTGGCCTGGACAGCAGCTACACGCTGATTCTCGTCGATGGTAAACGCGTTAACTCCCGCAATGCTGTCTTTCGTCACAATGACTTCGATCTGAACTGGATCCCGGTTGATTCCATCGAACGTATTGAAGTGGTACGTGGCCCGATGTCCTCGTTGTACGGTTCTGATGCGCTCGGCGGCGTGGTCAATATCATCACTAAAAAAATCGGTCAGAAATGGTCGGGCACTGTTACGATCGATACCACCATTCAGGAACATCGCGATCGTGGTGACACATACAATGGTCAGTTCTTCACCAGTGGGCCATTAATTGATGGTGTGCTGGGAATGAAAGCTTACGGCAGCCTGGCTAAACGTGAAAAGGATGACCCGCAAAACTCAACCACCACAGATACCGGAGAGACTCCGCGTATTGAAGGATTCTCCAGCCGCGACGGTAATGTCGAATTTGCCTGGACGCCGAATCAAAATCACGATTTTACCGCCGGTTACGGTTTCGACCGTCAGGATCGTGATTCCGACTCGCTGGACAAAAACCGCCTGGAACGCCAGAACTACTCTGTCAGCCATAATGGTCGCTGGGATTACGGCACCAGCGAACTGAAATACTACGGCGAGAAAGTCGAAAACAAAAACCCTGGCAACAGCAGCCCAATTACCTCTGAAAGCAATACCGTTGATGGCAAATACACGCTGCCGCTGACGGCGATTAATCAGTTTGTCACGGTTGGCGGTGAATGGCGTCACGACAAACTTAGTGATGCAGTAAACCTGACCGGTGGCACCAGTTCCAAAACGTCTGCCAGCCAGTACGCGCTGTTTGTGGAAGATGAATGGCGGATCTTTGAGCCGCTGGCGCTGACGACCGGCGTGCGTATGGACGATCACGAAACCTACGGCGATCACTGGAGCCCGCGTGCCTATCTGGTCTATAACGCTACCGACACCGTTACCGTGAAAGGTGGCTGGGCGACAGCTTTTAAAGCGCCTTCTCTGCTGCAACTTAGCCCTGACTGGACGAGCAATTCCTGCCGTGGCGCATGTAAGATTGTGGGTAGCCCGGATCTGAAACCAGAAACCAGCGAAAGTTGGGAGCTGGGGCTTTACTATATGGGCGAAGATGGTTGGCTGGAAGGGGTTGAATCCAGCGTTACCGTTTTCCGCAACGATGTGAAAGATCGTATTAGTATCAGCCGCACGTCTGACGTTAACGCTGCACCGGGTTACCAGAACTTTGTCGGTTTTGAAACGGGAGCGAACGGGCGACGCATACCGGTATTCAGCTACTACAACGTTAACAAAGCGCGGATTCAGGGCGTGGAAACGGAGTTGAAAATTCCTTTCAATGACGAATGGAAACTGTCACTCAACTACACCTATAACGATGGTCGTGATGTCAGCAATGGCGAAAACAAACCACTTTCCGACCTGCCGTTCCATACCGCTAACGGTACGCTGGACTGGAAACCGCTGGCGCTCGAAGACTGGTCATTCTATGTTTCTGGCCACTATACCGGGCAGAAACGAGCCGACAGCGCGACGGCCAAAACGCCGGGTGGCTATACGATCTGGAATACCGGCGCAGCCTGGCAGTTGACCAAAGACGTCAAACTGCGTGCGGGCGTGCTGAACCTGACTGATAAAGATCTCAGCCGTGATGACTACAGCTATAACGAAGACGGTCGTCGTTACTTTATGGCGGTGGATTATCGCTTCTGATGAGAAGATGCCCGGCGAACCGGGCTAAGTTTTACTTCAGTAAATGCTGCGCATGGAAGCGCAGATGATCCTCTATAAAAGAGGCAATGAAGTAGTAACTGTGGTCATAACCCGGCTGAATACGTAACGTCATTGGCCACGCTTTCTGGCGTGCGGCCTCTGCCAGCACCGCAGGCTGGAGTTGGTCGGCAAGAAACTGATCGCTATCACCCTGATCAATAAGCGTCGGGATCGCATCCTGCGCATTACTGGCGTACATCAGCGCGCAACTGTCCCATTCCTCCCAGTCATTTTTATCCTCGCCCAGATAGGCGCTAAACGCTTTGATTCCCCACGGGACGCAGCACGGATTCACAATCGGCGCAAAGGCAGAAACGCTGGTGTATTTACCTGGGTTTTTCAGCGCCATAATCAGCGCACCGTGACCGCCCATTGAATGACCGCTAATGGCGCAGCGATCGCTGACGTTAAATTGCGACTGAATCAGCGCAGGTAATTCATCACGCAGATAATCATACATCCGATAATGCGCCGACCACGGCGGTTGCGTAGCGTTAAGATAAAACCCTGCGCCCTGGCCTAAATCGTAGCCGTCATCATTGGCAACCTGTTCGCCGCGCGGGCTGGTGTCTGGCATTACCAGTACAATCCCCAGTTCCGCCGCTACGCGCTGGGCACCCGCTTTAGTGGTGAAATTTTCGTCATTACAGGTTAATCCCGAAAGCCAGTACAGCACCGGCGGCGGGGCGTTATCGCGGGGAGGCGGGAGAAAGATGCTGAACGTCATCGGACAGTTTAAGGTACTGGAGTCGTGCCGCCAGCGTTGTTGCCAGCCTTCAAAACAGCGGTGCTCTTCGAGCATTTCCATGCGTGGCTCCTTGTTATGTTGTTTGCAATTTTTTCATCATACCGTTTATTCAGTGTGTTGTGAGTAACTTTCACTTCCGCATATGCATAACGATGTTTTAACATCTACGGCTGAAAGGCAGCGGCAATTACAATAATTATCGCTGTGAATACTGGATTATGTGCGTCACCTCACGCACAATAATCAGGCTGCTAATCAGCTTAATAACTTTGCCCCCACGCAGGGCGGAGGCGTCACACCTGCAGGAGAAAATATAAATGCCATCACTCAGTAAAGAAGCGGCCCTGGTTCATGAAGCGTTGGTTGCGCGAGGACTGGAAACACCGCTACGCCCGCCCGTGCATGAAATGGATAACGAAACGCGCAAAAGCCTTATTGCCGGCCATATGACCGAAATCATGCAGCTACTGAATCTCGACCTGGCTGATGACAGTTTGATGGAAACGCCGCATCGCATCGCCAAAATGTATGTCGATGAAATTTTCTCCGGTCTGGATTACGCCAACTTCCCGAAAATCACCCTCATTGAAAATAAAATGAAGGTCGATGAAATGGTCACCGTGCGCGATATCACTCTGACCAGCACCTGTGAACACCATTTTGTCACTATTGATGGCAAAGCGACGGTGGCCTACATCCCGAAGGATTCGGTGATCGGTCTGTCAAAAATTAACCGTATTGTGCAGTTCTTTGCCCAGCGTCCGCAGGTGCAGGAACGTCTGACCCAGCAAATTCTCATTGCGCTACAAACGCTGCTGGGCACCAATAACGTGGCGGTCTCTATCGATGCGGTGCATTACTGCGTGAAAGCGCGTGGTATCCGCGATGCGACCAGCGCCACGACAACGACCTCCCTCGGTGGTTTGTTCAAATCCAGTCAGAATACACGGCACGAGTTTCTGCGCGCCGTGCGTCATCACAACTGATTAAAAGGCAGGAACCATGGAGCGCAACGTCACGCTCGATTTTGTTCGCGGCGTCGCCATTCTGGGGATCCTGCTTCTTAACATCAGCGCCTTTGGACTTCCAAAGGCGGCTTATCTCAACCCCGCCTGGTACGGTGCTATTACACCGTCTGACGCCTGGACATGGGCATTTCTCGATCTCATCGGGCAGGTGAAATTCCTCACGCTTTTTGCGTTGCTGTTTGGTGCGGGGCTGCAAATGCTGCTGCCGCGTGGCAGACGCTGGATCCAGTCACGGCTCACCCTGTTAGTCTTGTTGGGCTTTATTCACGGCTTGTTATTCTGGGACGGCGATATTCTGCTGGCTTACGGGCTGGTGGGCTTAATCAGTTGGCGGCTGGTGCGCGATGCGCCATCGGTAAAAAGCCTGTTTAATACCGGCGTCATGCTATATCTGGTAGGGCTTGGCGTTTTGCTGTTACTGGGGTTGATTTCCGACAGCCAGACCAGTCGCGCCTGGACGCCGGATGCGTCCGCCATTTTGTATGAAAAATACTGGAAACTTCACGGCGGCGTGGAAGCCATCAGTAACCGTGCCGATGGCGTAGGGAACAGTTTACTGGCACTGGGTGCGCAGTATGGCTGGCAACTGGCGGGGATGATGTTAATTGGCGCGGCATTGATGCGTAGCGGTTGGCTGAAAGGGCAGTACAGCTTGCGCCACTATCGCCGTACCGGTTTTGTGCTGGTGGCGATTGGGCTGATGATTAACCTTCCTGCTATCGCACTACAATGGCGGCTGGACTGGGCGTATCGCTGGTGCGCCTTCTTACTTCAGATGCCGCGTGAACTGAGTGCGCCATTTCAGGCGATGGGTTATGCGTCGTTGCTGTTCGGCTACTGGCCGCAATTAAGCCGTTTTAAGCTGGTGCTGGCGATCGCCTGCGTCGGACGGATGGCGCTGACCAACTACCTGTTACAAACGCTGATTTGTACCACACTATTTTACCACTTCGGTTTGTTTATGCAGTTTGACCGTCTGGAATTGCTGGCGTTTGTTATTCCGGTATGGCTGGTGAATATCCTTTTCTCTGTTATCTGGCTACGTTACTTCCGTCAGGGGCCGATAGAATGGCTCTGGCGTCAGCTCACCCTCCGTGCTGCGGGACCTGCATTGTCCAAAACATCAAGATAACGATCTTGATCACATTCATTAACAAAACGGCTGTAACCGTTTCCATTGCTGTGACTCGATTCACGAAGTCCTGTATTCAGTGCTGACAAAATAGCCGCCAGCAAGCAGTAACCTACTGCAATCTCACAACAGGTAGTGAATATGATCACCATTCGTGATGTAGCGCGTCAGGCTGGCGTCTCTGTGGCAACGGTTTCCCGAGTGCTCAATAACAGCACGCTGGTAAGTGCAGAAACGCGTGAAGCGGTAATGAAAGCCGTAAGCGAACTGGATTACCGACCAAACGCCAATGCCCAGGCGCTGGCAACTCAGGTGAGCGATACCGTTGGCGTGGTGGTGATGGACGTTTCTGATGCGTTTTTTGGCGCACTGGTGAAAGCCGTCGATCTCGTCGCCCAACAGCATCAGAAATATGTGTTGATTGGCAACAGCTATCATGAAGCGGAAAAAGAGCGTCACGCCATCGAGGTGTTAATTCGCCAGCGTTGTAATGCGTTGATTGTTCATTCGAAAGCGTTAAGCGACGACGAACTGGCGCAGTTTATGGACAACATTCCTGGTATGGTGCTGATCAATCGCGTTGTACCGGGTTACGCCCATCGTTGCGTTTGCCTGGATAATCTCAGCGGTGCCCGAATGGCGACGCGTATGTTGCTGAATAACGGTCATCAACGCATCGGTTATCTTTCTTCCAGCCACGGCATTGAAGATGATGCAATGCGCAAAGCCGGCTGGATGAGTGCGCTGAAAGAGCAGGATATTGTTCCGCCGGAAAGCTGGATTGGCACCGGCACGCCGGACATGCCCGGCGGTGAGACGGCAATGGTCGAGCTGCTGGGACGCAATCTGCAACTTACTGCTGTGTTTGCTTATAACGACAATATGGCCGCTGGCGCACTGACGGCATTAAAAGATAATGGCATTGCGATTCCGTTACATCTCTCCATCATCGGTTTCGATGATATCCCCATCGCCCGTTACACCGACCCGCAATTAACGACCGTGCGTTATCCCATTGCTTCGATGGCAAAATTAGCTACTGAACTGGCCTTGCAGGGCGCAGCAGGCAACATTGATCCGCGAGCCAGCCACTGTTTTATGCCGACGTTAGTGCGTCGGCATTCTGTCGCAACACGCCAGAATGCGGCGGCGATCACTAACTCAACAAATCAGGCGATGTAACCGCTTTCAATCTGTGAGTGATTTCACAGTATATTAACAATGCGATAGCTATGATTGCACCGTTTTAACGTTGTAACCTATATGTAACAGTGAATAATCACTTTTATCGAGGTTATAGCGTCATAACAACAATTAAAGCCGTTTTCTGGAGCGTTACCGGGCATGGAAGAACGAATTTTAAAACGTGAGCTTCGGCGTTCAGTAACACTTCATTAACTATACTGCCCCGCCGAGCATTTATCTCAAGCACTACCCTGCATAAGAAAAACCGGAGATACCATGAATAAGAAGGTGTTAACCCTGTCTGCTGTGATGGCCAGCATGTTATTCGGTGCCGCTGCACACGCTGCAGATACCCGTATTGGTGTGACGATTTATAAATACGACGATAACTTTATGTCCGTGGTGCGTAAGGCTATCGAACAAGATGCGAAAGCCGCGCCAGACGTCCAGCTGCTGATGAATGATTCACAGAATGACCAGTCCAAGCAGAACGATCAGATTGACGTGCTGTTGGCGAAAGGGGTGAAGGCGCTGGCAATCAACCTGGTTGACCCGGCTGCTGCGGGTACGGTGATTGAGAAAGCGCGTGGGCAAAACGTGCCGGTGGTTTTCTTTAACAAAGAACCTTCCCGTAAGGCGCTGGATAGCTATGACAAAGCCTACTACGTAGGCACTGACTCCAAAGAGTCCGGCATTATTCAGGGCGATTTGATTGCTAAACACTGGGCGGCGAATCAGGGTTGGGATCTTAACAAAGACGGTCAGATTCAGTTCGTACTGCTGAAAGGTGAACCGGGCCATCCGGATGCAGAAGCGCGTACTACCTACGTGATAAAAGAACTGAACGATAAAGGTATCAAAACCGAGCAGTTACAATTAGATACCGCTATGTGGGACACCGCTCAGGCGAAAGATAAGATGGATGCGTGGCTGTCTGGCCCGAACGCCAACAAAATCGAAGTGGTTATTGCCAACAACGATGCGATGGCAATGGGCGCGGTAGAAGCACTGAAAGCGCACAACAAGTCCAGCATTCCGGTGTTTGGCGTCGATGCGCTGCCAGAAGCTCTGGCACTGGTGAAATCCGGTGCACTGGCGGGCACGGTGCTGAATGATGCTAACAACCAGGCGAAAGCGACCTTTGATCTGGCGAAAAACCTGGCCGATGGCAAAGGTGCGGCTGATGGCACCAACTGGAAAATCGACAATAAAGTTGTCCGCGTTCCTTATGTCGGCGTAGATAAAGACAACCTGGCTGAATTCAGCAAGAAATAAGACTGATTGGGCGCAGTCGTTTACTGCGCCCTTATTGTATGGCCAACAAGGTAAAATTATATGGTCAGCTCAACGACTCCGTCTTCCGGGGAATACTTGTTGGAAATGAGCGGTATCAACAAGTCTTTTCCCGGTGTTAAGGCACTTGATAACGTTAATTTAAAAGTCCGGCCACATTCTATCCATGCATTAATGGGAGAAAATGGCGCAGGAAAATCAACATTATTAAAATGCCTGTTTGGTATTTATCAAAAAGACTCCGGCACCATTTTATTCCAGGGTAAAGAGATCGATTTTCATTCTGCCAAAGAAGCACTGGAAAATGGGATTTCGATGGTACACCAGGAGTTAAACCTGGTATTACAACGTTCGGTGATGGACAACATGTGGCTGGGGCGATATCCCACCAAAGGCATGTTTGTCGATCAGGACAAAATGTACCGTGAAACCAAAGCGATTTTTGATGAACTGGATATTGATATCGATCCGCGTGCGCGGGTCGGGACATTATCTGTTTCGCAAATGCAAATGATCGAAATCGCCAAAGCGTTTTCCTATAACGCAAAAATTGTGATTATGGATGAGCCGACTTCTTCGTTAACCGAAAAAGAGGTCAATCATCTGTTCACTATTATTCGTAAATTAAAAGAGCGCGGCTGCGGTATTGTTTATATCTCGCATAAAATGGAAGAAATTTTCCAGTTATGTGATGAAGTCACCGTATTGCGTGACGGTCAGTGGATCGCCACCGAACCGCTGGCAGGGCTGACGATGGACAAGATCATCGCCATGATGGTTGGGCGTTCTCTTAACCAGCGTTTCCCGGACAAACAAAACACGCCAGGCGAAGTGATTCTGGAAGTGCGTAACCTGACGTCGCTGCGCCAGCCTTCCATCCGCGATGTCTCGTTTGATCTGCACAAAGGGGAGATCCTCGGTATTGCCGGTCTGGTGGGAGCGAAACGTACTGATATCGTTGAGACGTTATTTGGTATTCGCGAGAAATCGGCTGGCACCATTACGCTGCATGGCAAAAAGATCAATAACCATAACGCCAACGAAGCTATTAACCACGGATTTGCACTGGTCACTGAAGAGCGCCGCTCGACGGGAATTTATGCCTATCTGGATATCGGTTTTAACTCGTTAATTTCCAATATTCGCAACTACAAAAATAAAGTTGGTTTACTGGATAACTCGCGGATGAAAAGCGATACCCAGTGGGTGATTGATTCGATGCGGGTAAAAACGCCGGGGCATCGGACGCAAATTGGTTCACTTTCCGGCGGTAATCAGCAAAAGGTGATCATTGGTCGCTGGCTGCTAACGCAACCAGAAATATTAATGCTCGATGAACCGACGCGCGGTATTGATGTTGGGGCGAAGTTTGAAATTTATCAGTTAATTGCCGAACTGGCGAAGAAAGGCAAGGGGATTATTATTATCTCCTCCGAAATGCCAGAGTTGTTAGGGATAACAGACCGTATTCTGGTGATGAGCAATGGTCTCGTTTCTGGAATTGTCGATACAAAAACAACAACGCAAAACGAAATTCTGCGTCTTGCGTCTTTGCACCTTTAAGATTAGGGGCTTCCTATGAGTGCGTTAAATAAGAAAAGTTTTCTTACTTACCTGAAAGAGGGCGGTATTTACGTCGTTCTTTTAGTTTTGCTGGCGATTATAATTTTCCAGGATCCTACTTTTTTAAGTCTGTTGAACTTAAGTAATATTCTCACCCAGTCATCGGTACGTATTATTATCGCGCTCGGCGTGGCAGGGTTAATTGTCACTCAGGGGACTGATCTTTCTGCCGGGCGCCAGGTAGGGCTGGCAGCGGTGGTAGCCGCGACGTTATTGCAGTCGATGGAAAACGCCAACAAAGTGTTCCCGGAAATGGCGACGATGCCGATTGCACTGGTTATTCTGATTGTCTGTGCCATTGGCGCAGTTATCGGTTTAATCAACGGCCTGATTATCGCTTATCTCAACGTAACGCCGTTCATTACCACGCTCGGCACGATGATTATCGTCTACGGCATCAACTCGCTCTATTATGACTTTGTGGGTGCGTCGCCAATTTCTGGTTTTGACAGTGGCTTCTCTACCTTTGCTCAGGGCTTTGTCGCGCTGGGGAGTTTCCGTCTCTCTTACATTACCTTCTACGCGCTGATTGCCGTGGCGTTCGTTTGGGTACTGTGGAACAAAACCCGCTTCGGTAAGAACATTTTTGCTATCGGTGGTAACCCGGAAGCGGCGAAAGTTTCTGGTGTCAACGTCGGCCTGAACCTGCTGATGATTTATGCGCTGTCTGGCGTGTTCTATGCCTTCGGCGGGATGTTAGAAGCCGGACGTATCGGCTCTGCGACTAACAACCTTGGCTTTATGTATGAGCTGGACGCCATCGCGGCGTGCGTGGTGGGCGGCGTATCGTTCAGCGGCGGTGTGGGGACGGTGATTGGCGTGGTGACCGGGGTAATTATCTTTACGGTCATCAACTATGGCCTGACGTACATCGGCGTAAATCCGTACTGGCAGTACATCATCAAAGGGGCGATTATTATCTTCGCCGTGGCGCTGGATTCACTGAAATACGCGCGTAAGAAGTGATATGAATGTAGGGATTGCCGGATAAGACGTTGGCGCGTTTTATCCGGCCTACAATGGTCTCAATATACTGATTTGTATGGTTTTTGTAGGCCGGATAAGGCGTTTACGCCGCATCCGGCGACAGGAGCCAAATGCCGGATGCGATGCTGGTTCTACAACGTTACCGGATGTTCTTTCTCTCCTTTTTTAAACTTCACTTCCCCGAGATCAATGCATCCCACCGGACAGACGTGACCGCAAAGCAAACAACCGACGCATTTTTCGGTATTGCAGTGCGGCGTGCGCGATTTCTCATCCCATTCCATCGCCTGATGCCCACCGTCGTAGCAGGAAATATAACAGCGCCCACAGCCGACACATTTATCAAGATTAATATGGGGATAGACGATATAACTGCGGTCTAAATCTTCCGCCGGGACAATATTATGATTCGCCAGGCCAACTATCTCCTGCAATGAATCAAATCCCTGATCGGCAAGATAATGTGACAACCCGCTCGCCATATCTTCCACAATGCGATAACCGTACTGCATGATGCCAGTAGTCACCTGTAACGTTGCCGCACCGAGTAATAAAAATTCCGCTGCGTCTTCCCAGGTCTCAATACCACCGATACCGCTAATCGGGAAATCACGCAGTTCCGGATGGGTGCGCATTTGCTGAATAAAGCGCAGGGCGATCGGTTTCACCGCTTTACCGGAATAACCTGAAATACTCGATTTACCGTTAACGATCGGCATACCAATTTTCTGATTAAGATCGATATTGGTGATGGATTTGACGGTGTTAATCGCCGCAATGCCATCTGCGCCACCACGCTTCGCCGCCAGCGCCACTTCGCACATATCACCGATATTCGGCGTCATCTTCGCCAGCATCGGCAAAGTGGAACCGCGTTTCACCGCACGACAATATTTTTCTACCAGTTCCGGACTTTGCCCGACATCGCTCCCCATCGCATGAGAGGTCATCTGCGGGCAGGAGAAATTACATTCGATCATATCGGCGCCTGCTTTTTGCACCAGACGCGCCAGATCCTCCCATTGTTGCTCATTTTCCCCCATGATCGAGGCGATCAGCACCTTGTCAGGGTAATCTTCTTTCAACCGACGCAAAGCGGCCAGATTCTCCTCCAGGGGATGTTCGGCAATCTGCTCCATATTTTTGAAGCCAATAAAACCGGTATCTTCTTTCACCAGATGATCAAAACGTGGCGAAACTTCGTTGGCGATAAAAAAACCGATCGTTTTAAACACCACGCCGCCCCAGCCTGTGTCGTAGGCTTTGGCGCACATCTCATAGCAGTTGCCGACCGGCGAAGAAGAGAGGCAGAACGGGTTGGGAAACTTCACGCCGCAAAAGGTAATAGAAAGATCTTTCGTTAACATGAGCAAGCTCCCTCTAAATAGTGATGAATCGCCTCGGCGGCTTCTTTCCCGGTCTTCACGGCATAAACCACGGTTTTGTCGCCCTCAACAATATCGCCAGCGGCAAACAGTTGTGGGTCGCGAGTCTGGTAATTTTTCGTTTCGATGATGTTGCGCTTCGGCTCCAGCGCCGCAAAAGCGGTAAGTTCGGCATGTTGACCGACGGCGAGAATAATTTTGTCCGCTGCCATTGTCAGTTCGCCCGGCAAACGAACATGTTTAAAGGTAACTTTATTGCCCTCTACCGCCACTGGCGTAAAGCCATCAATAATCGATACCCCCAATTTCTGGGCGCTGGTGAACTCTTTCTTGCTTGCCGGAAATTCATCTAACTCTTCGCGCGCCACACAGGTCACCGCCTGGCAGCCGAGAACTTTCAGCGTGCTGGCAACGTCCATCGCGACATCGCCGCCGCCAATAATTAATGCGCTTTGCGGGATGCGGATATCGCCTTGTGCCTGACGCGCGCGTTGCAGGAAATCGACGGCGATCTCAACGTCGCTATGCTCAAACAGCGGCAGCCGAGAACCGCTCGATAACCCCACGGTGACCAGCACTGCACGGTTTTCTGCTTTCAGTTGTTCCAGCGAAAGCGTTTTGCCAATTTCACAGTTGCACTTAATGGCTACACCCATTTTTTCGATGCGAGCGATTTCCGCTTCCAGCACCGACTGCGGCAAACGAAATTGCGGAATACCGTTACACAACCAGCCACCGGGTTGCGCTCCTTTTTCATAAATTGTGACGTCGTAACCCAGATTGGTCAGCGTCACGCTGGCTTGTAATCCGGCTGGGCCTGCGCCAATAATCGCGACTTTACCGCGCGTCTTGCTGCCCGGTTGATAAATCTCCATTCCGGTTTGTTGTTCAAAATCAGTAACGAAACGTTGTAAGCGACCAATATCAATGGGGTCATCGACACCCGCACGGGTACAACCGCTCTGGCATAATTTTTCCGTAGGGCACACTCTGGCGCAAACGGCACCAAGGGCATTATTTTCGCGAATTGTCTCGGCAGCGCCTTTAAAATTACGAAAATAGATTGAGCGAATAAATTTCCCCGGATCGGTTTGCGCCGGGCAAGCCTGACTGCAGGGCGCGTCGTGACATAATAAACAGCGGGAGGCTTCTTTAATCGCCAGTAAAGGCGTAAAAGCCGGAGTGAGTTCATCCAGATAATTTTGTTGCGGCATGTGATCTTCCTTAATGCTATGGGTAATTAAGGCGAACGCCTGTTTTACCCGCAATACTTCAAGTGGCATGTGCTGCGACATAGCACCTTTCTGCAACTCAAATTATTTTGGGTAAATATAACGTACTAATATTAAGGCTAAGCGTGCGGGGGAATTTAAACTGTGAAAAGATTCACAAATAGCTGCGGTTCAGAATGTTATATCCGCAGCCTGGTGGGTGAACTAATAATTATTCTCAATAATTAGCAAGAGGAAGAAATAATATTATCGGTAAAAAATAAGATAAATAATCATGCCGATGGATAAAAGTCCGAAGCCGCTATATGCCACTATATAAGCGAAGAAGAGTCCGGGATTTTTGTCACGCCAGACATACACTGGTTCCAGGGAATTTTTAACCCGTTTATCAATTGCGCCAGCACGCCAGCCTTTCCAGGCTTCGCGAAAACAAAATACAGGGATCAGGAAAAAAACGGCAATGACAAAAAACTGCTGAATATCCATAACTACTTTCCTTGTTTCTTTTCTAATTCAAGTAATTGTTCGGGGGTAACGGCCGGATACCCCTGCGCATCTTCCGGCACCTGGTGCATTGCCGGAATAGGAACCAGAGGACCTAAAAAGCGTGGCTCACGTTTAAAGATATAAAGATCAGCCAGAGCGCCGAAACGAGCGGCAAATTCACGAATACGTACCGACCACATATCTTTGGGTGATGGTACGGCATAACACTGCGCCTGAATACCCATGTGCAGAGCGATAAATAATGCCCGTTCACAGTGGAAACGCTGAGTGATAATAATGAAGTCGTTAGTATCGAAGACTTTGCGCGTGCGTACGATAGAGTCGAGGGTTCGAAAACCTGCGTAGTCGAGAACAATATCAGCTGGATCGACACCAGCGGCAATTAAATCTTTGCGCATGGTCATCGGTTCGTTATAACTCTGCAACGCGTTATCGCCGCTAAGTAATAGATAATTCACCTTACCGCTGTTATAGGCATTTATTGCCCCCTGAATACGGTAGCGGTAATACTGATTAATCACCCCGGTGCGATAATACTTCGCGGTGCCAAGTACCACGCCGACCTGGCGGTAGGGGAGATCCTGTAACTCGTCGTAGATATAAGGCGCAGTTTTCCAGCTCATCCAGCGATCGAGGCCGAGCACAGTCAACAGCAGCAAGCCGATCAGGACTAACAGGCTGTAAAACACGCGCTTTAACATGCAGAAAACTCGATCTTGGGGAATTTCAATCAGGCTACTTTACCTGCGGGCTTTGCGCAAGAAACGGCAAACTGTTTGCCGGGATTTTCGACACCAGGATAAGTTGGCAAGCCTGATGCGACGCTTATCAGTGTGCCAGGGCTGTAGGCCGGACAAGGCGTTCACGCCGCATCCGGCACCAGGCTTAAGCGAGAAGAACGCGGTCGATATTGTTGCAGCCGAGAGCTTTAAGCGTTGCGGAGGTTGCATCCCACTGAATCAGCGGCGCATCGGCTTTTTCTGCCAGAATCGCGCGCTGAATATCCGGGTAATCATACCCCTTGAGATTCAACAGAATTAACGCTCCTTGTAATGGCGGCAGAGTCGGGTTGAATGCCGCGTTTTCAGCGTAGCTACCGCTGAAAATACGACCGTCTTTACATTCCAGCGCCACGCCGCTTGGGGACTTGCTGTAAGGCATGTGTGAACGGTTTGCCGCTGCGATCGCCGCCTGAGAAAGCGCATCGCCGGTCAGTGCAAAGCCGTGATCCTGCTCGTCCATCAGCAGCGTTTTAATCTCCAGATCTTTCGGCCCAAAAGCATCCGGCAGATAGTCACGCAGCGCGTGCGCTTCACGACCCGGTAGATGAATACGCAGATCCAGACCGCTATTCAGTTCATTCATAAACTGACGGCAGTGACCGCAAGGCGTGTAGTTAACGGTGATAGCGGCGAGTGCTTTCTCACCGCTTAACCAGGCGTGGCTGATAGCACTTTGTTCGGCATGAACGGTTTGCTGCATTGTCGCGCCAATAAATTCCATATTGGCACCAAAATACCAGGTTCCACTCACGCCGCGCGCAATAGCGCCAACATTAAAATTCGACAATGGCGTGCGGGCACAGGCCGCCGCCAGCGGCAGCAGTGCGAAAGCCAGCGCGTCTTCGTCTAGCCCCGTTGCGCTCTTTAGCGAAGAGACCTGCTCTTTGGTCAACAACGCAGGAAAATACTTGTCTGCCAGAATGGGTTCCAGTGCAGATTGCAAGTTATCCGCAAGTTGGGCAAAAGCAGTTTGAAAACGTGGATGCATGGCGTTGCCTCATAATCATGTAATGGGGTAACAGTTTACGAACCCGCTATGGCTTTATATGTGATCTGAATCTCATTAATTATGCAACACGTGAAACTTACATCAAAAATGCGCGACGCATCGCAAAATTTTAGCCCATTACAGCCAGAATAATCGGGAAAAGGAACGGTGCGATCAGCGAGGTAATAATCCCGCACAGCACCAGTGCCAGCGAACTAAATGCGCCTTCCTGATAATCCAGCTCGGCACAGCGCGCCGTACCGAGGGCGTGAGAGGCCGTTCCCATCGCCAGACCGCGCGCCGCTTTGGTGCGAATACGCATCGCATTAAGCAACGTATGACCAAACACCGCGCCCAGAATACCGACGAAAATGACGCAAACTGCGCTAATTGCAGGGATACCGCCAATACTGCCGCCGACAGCCATCGCAATTGGCGTAGTCACCGACTTCGGCAAGATTGACGCGGCGATTTCTGGTGAAGCACCCATCAACAATGCCACGGAAGTCCCTGTCACCATCGCGACCACGCTACCGATAAAACAGATGGTGATGATTGACTTCCAGCGCGCGCGGATCTGATGCAGCTGTTCATATAAAGGATAGGCCAGCGCCACCACCGCCGGTTGCAGCAGATCGTTTAAAACCTCACTACCTTTAAAATAGTTGTCGTAAGAGATGCCGGTCAGCATTAAAAAAGGAATGATCACCACCATTGCCACCAGCAACGGATTGAGCAATGGAAATTTATACCGCGCTGCCAGTTTGCGGGCGGCAAAAAAGACAATCAATGTCAGCGGTAATGACCACCAGATATTCGCCATCATTTCTCTGATCCTTTCTGACCTATGACTTTACGTTCACCGTGTACCAGGTGCGAACTCCAGCTCACCACTAGAAAAACCACCAGCGTACTAATGGCACAGGAAACCACTACCGGGCCAAACTGTGCGCGCAGCAAATCAAAATATTGCATGACGCCTACGCCAATCGGCACAAACAATAGCGCCATATAGCGAATCAGTACGTAGCACCCCGGATTGACCCACTTCGCCGGAAGAATTTGCAAGGCCAGCAGGACAAACAGGATCAGCATCCCGATGATGCTGCCCGGAATGGTTACCGGTAGCAGGGAAGCAATGAAAATACCTGCATACAGGCAGGCATAAATCAGGACAAAAGCGCGTAAATATTGCCAGATAATGTTCAGTGTCTTACTCATGATCAACACCCCAGATGAGATGGATTCATCATACAATTAATCTGTAAAACGTGCTACCGATCACATCATGAAATCTGAGCATAGTTGAATTACAGGAGACGAATATCGGGCAAGCGCCCAATTCAGTGGTCTAATTCTGGTTCAAAAAGTGCAGGAACCGACTTAGCGCACGGGAGGACGTTTCGTTATTACGCCAGAACACGCCGACGCTGCCTTTCTGTTCTATCTTCGGCAGGTTCAGGATCACCAGTTGCCCCTGACTGGCATAGCGTTGCGCCAGACGTAAAGAGAGTATAGAAATCATGTCGCTGCTTTGGAGCAGATTGGTGCTGACGTTCATTGACGCCGATTCAATGGTGTTTTCTGGCAGCATCACGCCATGTTCTACCAGCGCATTATCAATACTGAGACGAATAGGTGTCCCGGTTGGCCAGACTATCCAGCGCCAGTTAGCCAGATCATCCCAGCCAAGAGCGGCATATTTCGCCAGTGGATGGTTTGGGCGAGCGACAAAGCACACTGGCTCGGTGTAGAGCACCTGATAATTTAGCGGCAGTTGCAGTGCACGACCACCAATACGACCAACCACTACATCCACAGAACCTGCCAGCAGGTCTTGCAGTAATGGCGTCATCACCTTCTCTTCGATATTCAGGTGCAGCGTCGGCATCTCTTTTAGCAAATGCAAAATTGCCTGGGATACGCAGTCAGTGGCGACAGGAGAACAACCTATTTTCAGACTGCCGACCAGCCCGCCTTGTTTAAAGCGCGCCAGTTCATGTTGCGATCGCTCCATGTCATTGATTAATCGTTGGGCATGTTGCAATAACAATTTGCCACCTTCGGTCGGACGTAGCCCTTTGCTGTGCCGCTCAAAGAGTGTGAGGCCGATCTCATCTTCGAGTTGTGACAGCCATTTCGACAGCGCAGGCTGAGTGATATTCATCATCCGCGCCACATGGGTCAGATTACCCTGTTCGCCCAGCGCCACCAGCATTTGCAGGTGATGAAGTTTTAATTTCTGCGCCCAGTTTGCCATTTGCCATAACCTCCAAGTTATCTCTCTGCCGAAAATGCCATTGTACATTTCATCTCTTTAATCACAATATCGCAACATATACAAAACAATAGAAACATCTACCTTACCTGCACTGAGGCATTCACTATGACTCAACGACGTGATTTACAAGCACTGATCGATGCCGCTCCGGTCGGCAAGATGCAGTGGCGCGTTATCATCTGCTGTTTTCTGGTGGTAATGCTCGATGGTTTTGACACGGCGGCTATCGGCTTTATCGCTCCCGATATTCGTACTCACTGGCAACTCTCCGCAGGCGATCTCGCGCCGCTGTTTGGCGCGGGTCTGTTGGGATTAACCGCAGGCGCGCTGCTTTGCGGCCCGTTGTCCGATCGCTTTGGTCGTAAACGGGTCATTGAGTTGTGCGTCTTTTTATTTGGTGCGTTAAGTCTTGCCTCTGCTTTTTCACCAGATCTGCAAACACTGGTAATCCTGCGCTTTCTCACCGGGTTAGGGCTTGGCGGCGCAATGCCGAATACCATCACCATGACGTCGGAATATCTGCCAGCTCGTCGTCGAGGCGCGCTGGTAACGCTGATGTTTTGCGGTTTCACGCTGGGGTCAGCCTTTGGCGGGATTGTCAGCGCGCAACTGGTGCCGGTGATTGGCTGGCACGGCATTCTGGTGCTGGGAGGCGTATTACCGCTGATTTTATTTGTCGCGCTGGTGGTGGTTTTGCCGGAATCGCCACGCTGGCAGGTGCGTCGCCAGTTACCGCAGGCGGTAATTGCAAAAACCGTGAGTGCCATGACTCGCGAGCGTTATGTCGATACCCACTTTTATCTCAATGAACCAGCCGCTATTGCCAAAGGCAGCATTCGCCAGTTGTTTGCCGGGCGTCAGTTAACCATCACGTTGATGCTGTGGGTTGTTTTCTTCATGAGCCTGCTGATCATTTACCTGCTCTCAAGCTGGATGCCGACGTTGCTTAACCATCGTGGTATCGACCTGCAACATGCGTCCTGGGTTACCGCCGCATTCCAGATTGGCGGCACGTTGGGCGCGCTGGCGCTGGGCGTACTGATGGATAAATTCAATCCTTTCCGCGTGTTGGCGCTGAGCTATGCCATAGGCGTTGTATGCATCGTGATGATTGGCTTAAGTCAGGACGGATTATGGCTGATGGCACTGGCTGTCTTTGGCACTGGCATTGGTATCAGCGGATCGCAAGTGGGGCTGAACGCGCTGACCGCCACGCTCTACCCGACACAAAGTCGCGCCACGGGCGTGAGCTGGTCAAACGCCGTCGGCCGCTGCGGCGCGATTGTCGGTTCGCTTTCTGGCGGCGTGATGATGGCGATGAATTTCTCTTTCGACACTCTGTTTTTCATTATCGCTGTGCCTGCGGCGATCAGTGCGGTGATGTTAACGCTGCTGATTACCGTCGTTCGCCAGTCGACCTCTGTCCCTGACTCACTGCCTCGCGCAGGCGTTGTGAACGAATAAGGAGCATCTCAATGACTGATAACAATCAAAATAGCCGCGAGCAATTTTATCAGCATATTTCCGGGCAAAACCTGACCCCGCTGTGGGAGTCGTTGCACCATCTGGTGCCGAAAACGCCCAACGCTAATTGCGCGCCAGCGTACTGGAATTATCAGGAGATCCGCCCGTTGTTGCTGGAAAGTGGCAGCCTGATTGGCGCGAAAGAGGCGGTGCGTCGCGTACTGGTGCTGGAAAACCCGGCGCTGCGCGGTCAGTCCTCTATTACCGCCACCTTGTATGCCGGTTTGCAACTGATCATGCCAGGCGAAGTGGCACCAAGCCATCGTCATAACCAGTCGGCGCTGCGTTTTATTGTTGAAGGTAAAGGCGCATTTACCGCCGTTGATGGCGAACGCACGCCAATGAATGAGGGCGATTTTATCCTGACCCCGCAGTGGCGCTGGCACGATCACGGTAATCCTGGCGACGAACCGGTTATCTGGCTGGATGGACTGGATCTGCCATTAGTGAACACTCTGGGCTGCGGTTTTGCCGAAGATTATCCGGAAGAGCAACAACCGGTAACGCGCAAAGAGGGGGATTATCTGCCGCGTTATGCCGCCAATATGTTGCCGCTGCGCCATCAGACGGGGAACTCCTCGCCGATCTTTAACTACCGTTATGATCGCAGCCGCGAAGTGCTGCACGATTTAACCCGCCTGGGCGATGCCGATGAGTGGGATGGCTACAAAATGCGCTACGTCAACCCGGTCACTGGCGGGTATCCGATGCCGTCGATGGGTGCTTTCCTGCAACTGTTGCCGAAAGGGTTCGCCTCCCGCGTGGCGCGCACAACTGACAGCACCATCTACCACGTGGTGGAAGGCGGCGGGCTGGTCACTATCGGCAATGAAACCTTCACCTTTAGTGCAAAAGATATCTTCGTGGTGCCGACCTGGCACGGCGTGTCATTCCAGACCACGCAAGATACCGTTTTATTTAGTTTTTCGGACAGACCGGTACAAGAAGCCCTGGGGCTGTTCCGCGAAGCGCGTTATTAATTTGGGAGAGAAAAAATGACTCAATATGTATTCGAACCGCAAGCGCCCGTTACCGTACCGGTTGTTGGCAGTGATGAACAATTCCCCGTGCGTCGCGTTTACTGTGTCGGACGTAACTATGCTGCCCACGCCCGCGAAATGGGCTTCGATCCGGATCGTGAACCGCCATTCTTCTTCTGCAAACCAGCGGATGCCGTTGTTCCGGTTGCCGCAGGCGAAACGCTGGCGCTGCCGTATCCGGCACAGACTGATAACTACCATTATGAAATTGAGCTGGTAGTGGCAATTGGTAAAAAGGGCAGCGATATCCCGCTGGAAAACGCCCATGAATATGTCTGGGGTTATGCCACGGGGCTTGATATGACCCGTCGCGATCGTCAAATGGAAATGCGCCAGATGGGACGCCCGTGGGAAATCGGCAAAGCGTTTGATCTCTCTGCGCCGATCGCGCCGCTGCACAAAGCCAGCGAAACCGGCGGTATTGATAACGCGCCAATCTGGTTACAGGTTAACGGCGAAGATCATCAGCGCAGCGATATTCGTCATCTCATCTGGTCAGTGAATGAAACCATCAGCTACCTGTCCGGCTTCTTTGAACTGCAACCGGGCGATCTGATCTTCACCGGCACGCCGGAAGGTGTTGGCCCGGTGGTGAAAGGCGATGTGATCACGGGCAACGTCGAGGGTTTAACTCCTATCGCGGTGAAGATTGTCTGAGGTGCAAGATGAAGCTGTACAGTTTTTTTAATAGTTCAGCGTCGTACCGGGTGCGTATCGCGCTGGCGCTAAAGGGTATCGATTACCAGACCGAAGGGGTGAATATCCGCATTGGTCAGCAAAACGAACTGGCCTACCGGCGGATGAATCCGGTCGGGCTGGTGCCGACGCTGCTGACCGATGATGGCGAGTCACTCGGTCAATCGCTGGCGATAATTGACTGGCTGGATCGTCATTATCCACAAGTTCCGCTGTTGCCGCAGGAAGAACCGGCTCGCAATAAAGTCCTGGAAATTGTTTATGCCATCGCTTGCGACATTCATCCTCTGAATAATTTGCGTGTGCTGCGCTACCTGACCGAAGAACTGAACGTCAGTGAAGAAGAGAAAAAACGCTGGTATGCGCACTGGATCCAGCAAGGGTTAAGCGCAGTGGAACAACTGCTGCGCCAGAGCCAGTCGGGGCAATTTTGTGTGGGCGAGACGCCGACGCTGGCAGACTGCTGCCTTGTCCCACAATGGGCAAATGCGTTACGCATGAACTGCGACCTGAGTGCATATCCGCGCTGTAAAGCGGTGTACGACGCCTGCACGCAGCTGCCAGCATTTATAGCTGCCGCGCCAGAAAATCAACAAGATAAAATTTCAGCCTGACCTGGAGAAGCATAATGACGAAAGTGACACGCGCAGTAATTGTGGGAGGCGGGATCGGCGGTGCGGCAACTGCGCTGTCACTGGCCCGCCTGGGGATCAAAGTCGTGCTGCTGGAAAAGGCACATGAAATCGGTGAGATTGGCGCAGGCATCCAGTTGGGGCCAAACGCGTTTTCGGCGCTGGACAGTCTTGGCGTCGGGGAAATTGCCCGTCAGCGCGCGGTGTTTACCGATCACATCACCATGATGGACGCAGTAAACGCCGAAGAGGTGGTGCGCATTGAAACCGGGCAGGCCTTTCGTGACCATTTTGGCGGCCCTTACGCGGTGATCCATCGCGTTGATATCCATGCCTCGGTGTGGGAAGCGGTACTGACGCATCCGGACGTCGAATATCACACCTCCACACAGGTGGTGGATATTCGTGAGACGGAAGACGATGTCACCGTTTTTGACGATCGCGGCAATAGCTGGAGCGGCGATATTCTGATTGGTTGTGATGGCGTGAAGTCAGTGGTGCGTCAGAGCTTATTAGGCGATGTGCCGCGCGTTACCGGGCATGTGGTCTACCGTGCGGTTATCGATTGTGCCGATATGCCGGAAGATTTGCGTATCAACGCGCCGGTACTGTGGGCGGGGCCGCACTGTCACCTGGTGCATTACCCTTTGCGCGGCGGCAAGCAGTATAACCTGGTGGTGACATTCCACAGTCGCCAGCAGGAAGAGTGGGGCGTGAAGGATGGCAGCAAAGAGGAAGTGCTCTCCTATTTTGAAGGCATTCATCCACGTCCGCGCCAGATGCTGGATAAACCGACGTCATGGCGACGCTGGTCAACTGCCGACCGCGAACCGGTGGCGAAGTGGGGAACGAAGCGCATAACGCTGGTGGGCGATGCGGCGCATCCGGTGGCGCAATATATGGCGCAGGGTGCCTGTATGGCACTGGAAGACGCGGTGACGCTCGGTAAGGCGCTTGCAGAATGTGACGGCGATGCGGCACAAGCCTTTGCGCTGTATGAGTCGGTACGTATTCCACGCACCGCGCGCATCGTCTGGTCAACCCGTGAAATGGGGCGGGTATACCACGCTGCGGGGGTAGAACGCCAGGTGCGTAACCTGCTATGGAAAGGGAAATCGCAGGCAGAGTTTTATCGTGGTATGGAGTGGCTGTACGGCTGGAAAGAAGATAACTGTCTGCAACCACGCTGAGCACTTTAATCCGCTGACCGGAGGCGCTACCATAGCGCCTCATTTTTTTGCGGGTGATGATATGCGTGTACTACTGGCGCCGATGGAGGGTGTGCTTGACTCTCTGGTGCGTGAATTGCTGACCGAAGTTAACGACTACGATCTGTGCATCACCGAATTTGTCCGCGTGGTCGATCAACTGCTGCCGGTAAAAGTCTTTCATCGCATTTGCCCTGAACTACAAAATGCCAGTCGAACGCCATCCGGTACGCTGGTGCGCGTACAACTGCTGGGGCAGTTCCCGCAATGGCTGGCGGAAAATGCCGCTCGTGCGGTGGAGTTAGGCTCCTGGGGCGTGGATCTCAATTGCGGCTGCCCATCGAAAACGGTTAACGGTAGCGGCGGCGGGGCGACGTTACTCAAAGATCCCGAGCTCATCTACCAGGGGGCAAAAGCGATGCGCGAAGCTGTACCGGCGCATTTGCCCGTCAGCGTGAAAGTGCGGCTTGGCTGGGACAGCGGCGATAAGAAGTTTGAAATTGCCGATGCTGTTCAACAGGCTGGCGCCACGGAACTGGTGGTGCATGGGCGGACAAAAGAGCAGGGCTACCGTGCGGAGCATATTGACTGGCAGGCGATTGGCGAGATTCGCCAGCGGCTGAATATTCCGGTGATTGCCAACGGTGAAATCTGGGACTGGCAGAGTGCGCAACAATGTATGGCGATGAGCGGCTGCGACGCGGTAATGATTGGTCGCGGGGCGCTGAATATTCCCAACCTGAGCCGGGTGGTAAAATATAACGAACCGCGAATGCCGTGGCTGGAGGTGGTTGCTTTGCTGCAAAAATATACCCGTCTGGAAAAGCAGGGCGATACCGGGCTATATCACGTCGCGCGAATTAAACAGTGGTTGAGTTATTTGCGTAAAGAATACGATGAAGCAACGGAATTATTTCAGCATGTTCGGGTGTTGAATAATTCCCATGATATTGCAAGGGCTATTCAGGCAATTGATATCGAGAAACTCTAAAAACCATAGTGATGTTTTTTGACAATGTGTTAGCTCTTTATCAATAGGCCGCACGGTTGTTTGGTGGCGCCAAAATCGCCGAGGCGTTCCCTGGAGGCCGGGGCAGCCCACATGGATGTGGGCTGAGGGCGCGTTTTACAGGGATGTTA